>OGJJ01000274.1_pt1 | contig 49128 bp, 40 predicted proteins | sample 1572081 | NCBI WGS metagenome assembly OGJJ01 (sample SAMEA2582122, study PRJEB24529) | metagenome | biome: Human gut stool | place: China | collected 2011
GGTAGTTCGACTCCGTTTTCTGAAATTAGCCAAAGCCTTGGATACTTGTGGATGCCCACGTATAGCCTTGAGCTAGAAGAGAAAAATACTTTTTTTACACATGTGCCATCTCTCCTAATTTGGAGAGATAGGATTTTTGTGCGGTTTTGGGGACTAATACTGGAGGTTTGCATATTACTTTGGCTATTCCTAATTCCTTTTTTAGAGAAAACATTGAAACCAAAAATGAAACATTGAGCGCCAATGTTTCATCTTTTGAAACGTTTGATTTTCAATGAGTTGAAACATAAAAATGAAACATGAAACATTTTTTACAATAGTATATAATACGTACACGCGCGCGAAGAGGGAAATTTGCGAAAAAAGAGAATAGGCAAAATTCGGTTATAAAGAAGAAAAAGTGGTTATTATTTCCGTATATGGATTTTTTAGGTTTATTTTGCCGATATATAAAAATAGTTTCACACCCTACCCTATGAAGAAAGAACCGATGAATGCTGCTGACAAGGCGCTGAAACATGAGATAAACTTCCTGCATAATCAAATTTCGATTATCAGTAACATTGATGTTGTAAAGAGTAACCACAAAAATGTGGGTTACACCACGATGTTGTGTACAGACGGGACATGCTCTGTCCTACTCAACCAACGTGAATTACATATCAAGAAAAATGATTTGCTCTTTTTGGGCCCTAACGATAAGATTGAAGATGTTGATAAGTCTGAGGACCTTTCGATGCGTGGATTTTACTTAACTGAAGAGTTTTTTAAAGAACTAAGCAACATTCCTATTGGTTTAATTAATGCTCATGTCTACATTGCAGAGCACCCTTTACTCAACATTTGCGACCGAGCAGCGGAGGTCTTTATACAATATCATGACCTTATTCGTTCGAAGCTGAACGTTGATACTCCCATGAAACACCATAAGTTGATTACCGACTTATTAATGGAAGCCTTTATCTATGAGTTTCACGATATGTTGGAAGATACCATTGAGGTACGTCCCGTTTACTTTACCTCTGGTGATAACTTATTCAAGGAATTTCTTAACTTGGTTATGAGTACTTACCCCAAGCCTCGTTCGGTGGCATGGTATGCGGAGCAAATGAACGTTACGCCAAAGTATCTGAGTAGCGTAACGAAAGCGCAAGGAGGCGAAACAGCCTCAACCATTATTACACGTTACGTGGTTGAGGACATTAAGCGCAACTTGATGCGACCAGAGAAGTCGATTAAGCAGATTGTTTGTGAATTAGACTTTCCGTCCATCTCGTTTTTTGGCAAGTATGTGAAAAAGAATTTGGGTATGTCGCCTAAATATTACAGAGAACAAATTATTAAAAACCTTACCGAAGACTTAAACATCAAAAAATGACCCTAACAAAAGAAGAAAGCCTTGCTGTATTAAAGGCAATTAAGACGCGCCGCAGCATTCGAAAATATAAGAGTACACCTGTGCCCCAAGAGTTGATTGACCAAGTGATTGAAGCGGGAACGTATGCAGCTTCGGGCAAAAGTCAGCAGCCTTGGTTGGTCATTCAAGTGACCGATGCAGAGACGAAAGACCGCATTCGTCGTTCCAACGCCATTTTTATGGGTAAGAGCGAAGATGCCGATCCTTTCTATGGCGCGCCCGTTTACCTTATCGTATTGGCAGAGCATAGCAATCCCAACCACGTATATGACGGCACTTTAATGATGGGCAACATGATGTTGGCCGCCCACGCCGTAGGATTAGGTTCGTGCTGGATAAACCGTGCTCGCGAGGAGTTTGAACAACCTGAGTGGAAAGCTTGGCTCAAGAGTCTGGGCGTCGAGGGCGACTATGAGGGCATTGGCCACTTAGCTTTAGGCTATCCCGATGGTGAGCCTCACGCACCGAAACCACGTAAGGAATGCGTGGTGAAGGTGTAGAAGATAAACTGCAACGTTAACCGACTAAATAAAATAGTATGAGAAAGTATATAATTAGCAGTTTACTCTTGGGACTACCAATAGGAGTTTGGGCACAAGATGTGACAAAAAATGACAGCACAAATGTTCAATTAAACGAAGCGATTGTTGAGGGGGCGAGTGTCATTCGCCATAATGGGTTTGACACGTACTTTCCTTCGGATGCACAACGCACACATTCGTCAAATGCGCTTGATCTATTATCAATGGTGGCTTTGCCTGGTATTCACGTTGACCAAGTGCAGAAGAGCATTATCAGTAGTATGGGAGCAAGTGGTGTTGTGGTAAAGATAAACAATGTAGAAGCTACACTCGAACAACTGCAGAGCATTCACCCTTACTTGGTTACAAAAATCGAATATAGCATAATGCCTGGCATGAAGTATGGGACAGGAACTGGGGCTGTTATTAATATTAAGACCAAGCGCGACGATTATGGCTTTGCTGTGGGACTGAATGCGATGAATGCCGTTTCTGATAATTATAACGACGACGGCGTATGGGCTAAGGTATGGAACAAGAAGTCTGAATTTGGATTGCAATACAACTTCAAACTTAATAACATTAAGAAGGCTTACAATAAGAGCAACGACACTTTTCACTTTGCTGACGGAACGACAAAGCAATATACCAAAGACGGAAAATTTAAAGGTGGCAACTTTAGAGACGATGCTTTATTATTGAGCTATAACTACACGTTGGAGAACAAGCGCGTGTTTGACGTGAAGGCTTCGTTTGACTACAATCGCTTTCCCGATCGCTATTTAAATCAACACGTAACGGGGGCTGAAGATTACACCTTACGCACCAATACACAAAGTGACGAAAAGGTGTATTTGCTAAAGACGTATTATCAAGAGCAACTGAACGCTAAAAGCACGTTAGAGGCAAATGTGGGCTTTGCTTACTTAGACAATGCGTATGACAGAGGTTTCGCCTCGCCTTGGAGTAATTATGCCTACAAGGTGAATGGCAATAAGTATGCCACCTACGCTAAGTTGGACTTTGTACATCAACTTTCGTCGAAGAGTCAACTATCGTTTGGCTACCAACAAAGCTATGACTATACACGTAATAAGTATGTAGGTACGAACAATCAAGCGGCTAAGATTAATGACGATACGGAATACTTGTATGCAGAATATGCATTATTCTTGCCTAAATTTTACCTATCGGTGGGAGTTGGTGAGAATAGAATACGAACGGCGCAGATGGGGAACGACAATGTGTTTTGGGCTTTCCGTCCTCAAGCGCTCTTGCAATATAACTTGAATAAAGAATGGAGTTTGATGTATCGTTATAGCCGCAACGCGACGACACCTACGCTGGCCGACTTGACAGAATATAACCGCCAGGACGACGTATTACAGTGGACGATTGGTAATGCAGCGCTGCGCCCTTATAATACCGACACGCACATGTTGGTGGCTGATTTTCAGAAAAAGAGTACTACACTTCGTATTTATGCCCTTTACGAATATGCTTATAATGGTATCGGGCAGATGATTCTTGAAGACGGGGGTAAATTTGTTCATCAAAACGTGAATAACGTGCGTAATCGCCACTTTGAATCAGCTGTGTATTGGGGGCAGTCATTCTTCAATCGTGCTCTGACTTTTTACGTTGAACCTAAGTGGCAGTACGACGATGCAAGAGGCATGAATAAACATACGAACGCTCTGCTGAGTTTACAAGCTGGCTTAAATGCTTTTTACAAAAATTGGAGTCTTAATGGGTATTACCGCACGGCAACAGAGGCATTGTCGGGCGATATGTTAACGCACAACTGCTCAACATCGGACGTTAACGTTGGCTATCGCTACCGCGCCTTGCAACTGAAACTTGGCTTACGAAATGCGTTTAGGAGTAAAGGTAGAAGTGGCGAAACGAGGTTGATGACAGATAAGTTGATTAGCAGCTTATCAAGCGGCAATCGTGCTTTTGGCAACATGGTGTACATTTCGTTATCGTGGAGCTTGATGAGAGGTAAAATGATAAAGACAGCTCAGGCTAAAGATACACCTATAAATACGGATGCGGGTATTGTTAAATAAGGCCTATCACCCTCTCTAAAACTTTTACTACCTCGAGCTTTCTATTGGGATTTTGATAGATATGCAGCAAGTAAAGATAATTTCTAATTTCGATTATTGGTGAGTTTGCGTTCGTGACGCGTAACTCTTCGATAAACTGCAATTTATCGGCCTAACGAGAATGAACATTAACGAAAAAATTAATGAAATAATTAATTTTTTTGTTAATTATTCGTTAATATTCATTCTCATTAGGTCGATAAATTGCAATTTAAGAGTTTGCCAACTTGCGAAGCATTTCTTCTGCACGTACTTCTTGCTTTTCGCCTAAGTCCATAAATTTTATGAGGGCTTTGCTGGCTGCACGACCTACAGGAGTGTTGGGGTGGCGAAGAGCTGTAAAGGCTTGGTCAAGGAATTCGTCCATGTCGCGTTCAGAAGGTGTGGCACCTTGCATAAAGAGGCGAGCTAAGAGTAAATAGCCACAGAGTTGAAACATCTCTCCCTCTTCGGCTATCCACTCAAAGGCACACACCGAAGCCCAGGGGGTATGACTAAAGAGGTAAAGTACGGTGCATTCTGCCTCTTCGACAAATTGCATCTGTTCTACCCAAATGCGCGCCAACTCTGCGTCCATACTTTCGATGGGCATCAACATTCCTGCAAGGAGTCGACACTCACGAATGTTTTCTTTCCAAAGAGCAGCAGCCAATTCGTAAGTGTGAGGAATTTCGTTGGCCATTGCTTGCAGTCGTGGCAGTTCGACACCAAATATTATCTTATAGTTAAGTCCCTTTTCGCGCATTGAAGCACTTACAGGACCATTCATTACACCACGCAACGAACGCTTTATCATACGCAGTTGCTCGGCGAGTTGTGTATTATCTATTGTCATTTTTTCTTTTTAGTATTTTGCAAAGATAGGGAGAATTTACAAATGTGCAAATGTGAGAATGTGCAAATGGTCGCTTTTATTTACTCCTTACATAAAGAGCGAAAATTAAAGCATCCATTTGCACATTCTCACATTTGCACATTTGCACATTTCCCAAGCATTTGCACATTAATTAGGTCTACTCTACTATCACCTTTTGACCATTTACGATGTAAATACCAGATGCGAAACCTTGTAAAGCGGTAAATCCTTCAGGCACTTGTACCGTGCGAACGAGCGCACCAGCGGTGGTGTAGATGCGGACGATTTGTGCCTTACCAGCACCTATACCAATCTGACCTTGGCCACCTTGAGCTGAGAAGTGAGCCTCGCTCACAGCCTCGTTGATTTGAGTAGTAGTGGGCTCATAACCATATTTATTGTCGAGGAAGGCTACACGGCGTTTAATCCAACTTTCGATATAAGAAGCTGCAGACTGTAAGTCACTATGGTTCTGTGTCCAACGATTTTGCTCACGCATATCAGCTTTACTCTCTTCGAAGAGTGAAGCGTATGTAGCTACGCGGTTGGCAATCGCATCTGCATCAAACAACTTACTATTACGCAGTTCAGCATAACGTTCCGTAAGGTCAGCCTTCCAATTATATTTACTGCTCAACTTCAAGCGAAGGAAGGGAGTAAACTGGCCATGTTCGTTTTTGTTGATAAACTCGTCAAACTCTTGATTAGCCCCTGTATAGCTGGTGCTACCGTCCCAACGTTGGCCTAATGTGCCGTCTAAGTCCCAAGGCGCAATGGCTATCTTTCCGCCCTCAGGTCCTTGCTTGTCGTATACATAGAAGAGCATATTCTTACCATGATTATCACTGGCCATGATGAGTTCGAGGAAGAGGTAGTAATCACGCATCATGGGATAGTCGAAGTACATTTCAAAGCCTTCATCGAAAGCGGTCTGTGAACGCACTGCAGCTACGTGGTTTACGGCATTGTAGAGCGGTTCCCAATCTACAGCCTCTTTTTGATAGTCAGGATATTTGAACTCATAGCTACGCCAAGTCTCACTGCCCAAATAGTTATTATAACTACTCGGAGTTTTGTAAGGGAATGTCAAGTCGCCTTGCTCATGTCCCATAAACGTTTCGTAGCTCCAACTGCTTGACTTATAAAGCAAGCCATGCACTTCGTCTTCACCCGTAGTAGACTCGGCTGCAGGCACAAACTTTTTCAGTTTCAACTGCTTTCGGTCCATCTTCTCAGTCATACAATAGATACCGTTGTGGCGGCCATTGAGTATCATCTCGACAAATTTACCACGCGTACCCGTACGCACTTTCTTCTCGCGATCAGCATAGTAAGGTTTTACGGCAAAGTCGTTCCAAAGGTCGGTACATACGCGGTTGCGCATACAAGCTAAGTCTACATACATGGCATCAAGTATCCAATTATTGTCAGAGCGCAGACCTAACAACTTGCGATCGATAGAATTACCTTCAGCGTCACGCAGTTTTACAGCATACGATTTCTTAGGATAGTTGGTAGAAGAGGCACCACGAATTTTAAAGTCAGCGTGATAGATTGAGTCTAAGCCTTCGTCCTTTGGGAAGGTAACACGGATGGAACCATTCGTATATCTTGTGGTAATATAATCGTCATTTACCTCAACCACGGGCAAGAAAGTGAAACGTAACGAAGCTGTAAGTTTGACAGAGCCATCAGCATTGCTCAACTCTATGGGATAGGTGCGATTGCAATTTACACGAGCAAAAGTGATATTGCCGTCAGCATCGGGTTCTGTCTCGTTGATAGTGAGCTTGTAGTCGTCAGCCGAAAGGGTCTTAGCCAAGGTATAACGGAACGAGGTCGTAAAGTCACCACCTCCACGTACCGACTCGGGCAGTGGATAATAATAGGTCTTATTGTACGACTCGTATGGCACTTGTTTATCACCCAACAAGAAGGAGTCGAGTGCCGTAGCGATCGACTTAGGTGTAAAGTCGATGCCGAGGTCTATGCCTTGCTGCTTGAGCAACTGGGCATGACGAATGTCAGAAGAGGTGAAGACGAAGCCTGAACCTGGATCGTTAATTGTGTAGAGTCCCACTTCACGTACATCACCCAACCATTTTACTTGATAATCGTTCCAACAAGTATATTCGCTCTGTGTATTGTCAGTAGCATTGAGGTTATCTAACTTTTGAAGCGTATAACCCGCATAATTATCGTCAACATTCCAAGCAAAGCCCCAGATGTTGCCTTGTGGCTGTCCCGAAACGACACTCAGACCTTCTGCTGCCTCTTTTTCTATTGCAAAGCTAGTAGATACGTACTGTCCGTCTTTGGTGAAGACTTGCACACCATTGCCGCTTTGTACAAAATAGAATTGAGTCTTATTGCTGGCATTAGTCTCTTCTGTTAAGCAAGTCGTGTTGTTTTTAAAACTTGTACCCACACCGACATAATGCTTTGAACGCAGATTGATGATAGAATAAAGCACTGGATCGCTGGTACTAGTGGTATATACCACAGGCTGTGAGAGGTGGGTCAACTCCCAATATTCATTATTTGAGTTGGTGCCGTAGCTGCCACTGGTGTAGTTGGTGGTTACATCGCCACCACCTGCTCCCCCAGTTTCACCAGCCAACACGTCGTTACCCTTTTCATCATAGATTTTAAAGAGTTCGTTATTGTCTTTACCATAACTATTATAAGTACCCAACAAGTAAGAACCATCGGTACGAAGGTTGAATACGTTGCCTGAATAATTACTTTCAATAGAAGCATAGTTGCTACTATTGACTTTAATATTCCATAGCGTTTGGTAAGATGAGGTCGTAGTGAGCGTAAGACCTTTCGTCCTTCCATTAACGCGATTGGAAGTATAGGCCATGCGTTGTCCACTCTCTGCATTGATAAACTCGTAGCTGCTACCATTCGCACGAATGTACCACCAACTATCATCTGAATAGGTGGAAGTAGTAAGATAGTACAACTCTGGCATAGAGTTGTGTTTAGCACCCAAGACTACCGAACCATAAGTATTGCTACCATTATTGTAGTACTTACAACTAAGGCGATATTTAGTTGTAGGATTAAAGGTGACATCTGCCCACGTCGCGCCATAGGCCACGAGACAGAGTAACAGGAGTAAAACTCTTTTCATGTATAGAGGTTTGTTAGATGTTTTTCTGATTGAATGTCAAACGATAAGTTTAGCGCGGTAAAATTACGAATAAATAAAATACCATATAAACAATAGTCCGTTAAATTTTCAATTTGTCGGCCTAATTGGGGGGCGGGTTTGTAACCCGCCTTTGCTTACGCTCTGCTGCCGCGGGTTACAAACTCGCCCCCCAATTAGGCCAATTTTTTCTCTGTTATCGATGTATTTGTTTTACAAGTGGTACCCATAGTTTTGCAAGCCCAAACGTTTTTTACTCAATCCCAACTACAACTAAAAAGGCGGATGCCCAAGACTCTCCACCTTGCACATCCGCCTTTGCCTATACCCATTCTATGAAGCTACTTCTTCACTCCGTATATCTCATAATCCTTCTTTCGTCTTTCTACTATCGGAGGATTCTTTCCGTCGTAGTACATATCAAACCATGTTGAAGATTCTTTTGGTTTCATACTATCACTCAGCACAAAATGTTTGCCGTCCAATGACCGTTGCTGTATGTAATAATGGTGTTGTCTATAAGCCGTCTTGACGAATACTTCTCTTGATCCCAAGAAGCAAATGTCATCGTACATCCTTATCTCTGCTTTTCTGTAAGTTTCACCTTTGTTTCTTCCACGTCTCATATACACGCCACCAATCTTCAGGAAGTTCATGAAACCGATGGTGACAAATTCTGGTTTACGAGTAAAGCATGTCATATTCTCCAAATATACCCAGTATTCCTTGCCTTGCTCCGTGAAATGAAGCAAGGCATTGTCCTGCAGCTCAGCAAATTCATACGTCTGTTCTGGCTTTTCCATTGGTTTGTACAGCTCTGTGCGTACAAGGTATTTGCCTTCTCTGTTTTGCACTACCCTTATACCGTATGCCTGAGGATATATCTTAGCATAATTGCCTAATGCCTCCCATTTGTCCAGCCAATGTCTTCGATAATATACTTGATAATTGTTTTTCGTGACGCAGGTGACTCTCAGATTGGCAGGTTCTTTATAGTCAGTTAACTGTGTTTTGCCATCGATATAGTCTATTTTTATTTCTGGTCTGAAAAACCTTATATAATGTTTCTTTTCATCTTCAAATTGCTTGTTCTCTTCTTCCCATGTGTTTCTCTTTTCTACTAATTCTTCTGCGGTTATAGGGTGTAACATAATATCCCAAGCCTTGCGCCATGCCAACCCTCCTTGCTCGTCTTCCCAAATCGAAAGTTCATCGATTTTTTCCTTGAACCTGTATAGCCTGTCTGGCTCTGATGGCTGCACAAAGAAATTGCGAAACCGCAGCCCTTCGTCTGTCCCATTGTCCAACGCATTCCGCAACACGAAACAGTTCTCGTCCATCTGACGTGTCTTTACTCTCGGATAGAGGCGCAACCCGTCTGTAGTGGAAAACTCTAAAAAGCCATGCTTCTCGATTCTCGGTCGCTTGAAGTATCGCACACCATTACGCAAGTCCATCCAGGGACGTTCTCTGTCTATCTTCCGTCGAGAATACAGCTTGGCTATTCCGTATGCTTTCAGTTCTACCCTATTATATTCACAGGGTAGCACTTCCTTTCCGTCTTTATCCACAACACCCGACAGACCTTCCTTGTTGCCGACTATCTCGTAGCCGTAAGCTTCCTCCAAGTCCATACGTTGCCCCTCATGTGTCATCACGGTGATTAACTCTGTTCGTGCGTCCGAAGTAATTCTCTCTTGTTCGTTGCAAATAGAATAGGCTACGTTATATGGTCCTTCCACTTCCTTTGTCAGAATGCCTTTACCAGCAACACGTCCCTCAAACATGGCTTGCCAGTCTCTGTCATCTGACGGGAGTCCAAACAAACGGTACAGCCCGACATTGTCCAATATCAAGCAATACTTCTTACCCTCAAACACACGCATGCCACGTCCTACTTGCTGCAGATACTTTGCCAACGACAGTGTGGGTCTCGCCAACTGGATAAACTCTACATCAGGACAGTCAAAGCCCTCTCCGAACAAATCAACGTTCACCAACACTTGTATGTTGGCTTTCTGTTTCAAAGAGACATTGCAAGGCTTACTATAATAATCTCCTACACTTGTTTCCTTAAACCTTTCAATGATTGCCTTTCTTTCTTCAAGCGGTGTCTTGCTGCTTATTGCCACTGCATTTATGCCATGCTGTCTGTACGCTTCTGCTATATGTTCCGCATGAGCTATGTCTATGGCGTAAGTGATGCCTTTCTTGTTTGCTGCATATCTCCTCACCGTATCGCAAAGCCTCTCGATGCTTGGCTGCACATTCAGCTTCTCGCTCATCTCTCTCAGCGAGAAGTCTCCGTCGGCACCTCGTTTCTTCAGCGAGTTCACCAAGCGCCAGTCCTCGCTGTCCTCTCTGATGGACATATAGTCGTACAACGATAGCCACCCATCGGCTATAAACTTCTTTGCTGACCACGACTGCAGCAGCACGTCAAACAAATCGGTGAAACCTCGTCTGGTCAGTCGGCATGGCGTGGCTGTCAGTCCCAGTTTCTTCGCTTCAGGAAAAGCATCCATCACCTCCTTGTAGGTCTTCGCCACGGCATGATGCGCCTCATCGATTACTATCAATGATGGAATTTCCTCCATTTCTGGATAATGCCTCGACAGCCATTGTATCGACATTACTTTTATGCGGGAATTGTCTGATAAAAGGGAAAGAGCAGTGCCAGAAGTAGAGAAGCTACTCGTCATGGTTTCAAGCGTTTCTCTTATCTGTTCTACCAATTCACGCCGATGCACTACAATCCACACACATGGATTTTTTACTTTTCCCTTTTCGTTTTTCACTACTTCGGTCAGTAGCACAGTTTTTCCCGTACCTGTCGGCATCTGCACCATCACAGACTGACACGACTTGAACGCCGTGTCAATCTTCCCCATCATTTCTTTCTGGTAGTCGTAAAGTCGTATTTCCTTCATGTCAACTTCGTCTCGGCAACCACATCGAAGGTATTTCTTTTCGAGTCTTCGAATTGTCATTGGTGATGTCAATCAGTATCAGATACCACTGATCCTTTCCTCGACGCTCTCCAGATATGTAGTAGACTTTATTGGGTTGGTCTCTTAGTATCATATACAGGTCCAAGAACTGGAATATCCTATCATTAGCCACGCATTCCCGATGATGCATCGGTATGCCTGCCATATCTCTGTTTTTATAGAAATAATAGTTATAGCCAACTCTCAGCACGTCCATAAATCCCATATGCTCTACCACTGGACGCTCATCAAATTCCTGCATGGTGTACAGATTTACCCACGTGGTTTTGTCTTCTCCTGCGAACACAACCTCTGCTATATTGTCATCTGAGAGTTTTACGCTCTTCAGTCCTTCCAAGATGATATGGTGGTCATTATTGCTGATGGCGTACTCTCCTGTCAGATAATGCTCACAGACGTATGCGTCCTTGCAGTTGTATTCCTTTCCTCTGTTCTTGTTGACAGCATAATAGGCGTATGTCACAAGGTATTCTTCTCCATTGATGGTTTTATAAATGCTGTTGCTCTGCTGTTTGCGTTTTTCCCCCGTAATATATTCTCTTTCATAGGTTTTCATTTCTTGCATCGAGCCTTGCGCATTATCCATATAGAGATACTGCTCCTTGGTGCCTACTGTCAGTGGTGACCATGGGTCTTTTCGTCCTACGTATTTAATGGCTTCATTTTTATTGTTTAGCAGGTAGTACTTCGTTATGTCACCTTCTGTCTGACTGACTAACTGCCAGTTAAAACGCATATCATCGTAGGTCTTATATATCCCATGCATATTGTCACCAATACGGATATAATTCCCGTCCTTTATATATCCAAACTTTATTTTCCGCATAATGTAATTAGATAACTAAAGTTTCCCACCCTATGCTATAAAGCCATAGTGGGGTGATATTCTCTGTGTAGACAATTGATAATCAATTGATTTAACAGGTTGTTAAAAAAATGTGGTCCTATAACGAATCGTGTGGGTAGACTCGGTTTAAGAAACTGTAATTTGTCGGCCTAATTGGGGGGCGGGTTTGTAACCCGCGGCAGCAGCAGAATATTTACTTATTGTCGCTTAGCGCGAGAACATAAGTAGATATTTAAAGCATTCTGCTGCTGCCGCGGGTTACAAACCCGCCCCCCAATTAGGCTGATAAATTGCAGTTTATTTTTGTCATCAAAACAATTATACCCTACTGAGACGAGATTTAACACTTAGGAGGTTGGCCTTCTCTGAAAAATTACCGAATTTAGCTTCCTTATCTTGACTTATTGTCCTTCCCACCCCATTATTTCGGGGTGGAAAACTTTAGTAAAAGTTTATATGGAATGTGGGTTGATAGTATTTTTTTAGTGATATCCACAGTTCTGCAAGCCCCACTGGTTTTTATTCTGTTTACGACCATAGGTATTCTCAATACGCTCTTTGTGAGTCCCCCTGGTTTTTATCGGTTTTCGTCCGAATTCTTCTCCAACAAGTATTCATACCCAAACACAAACGTATCTCTCTTTGCATCCCCATACAGAAAATCCTCAAAACTGGTAAATTAATATAGCTCAAAATTACTATCGGGTATTTACAATAATTGAGATACTTTATCCAACACTTCCAATATCTTCAAAATTCCTTTTGCATGAAACACAAATGAAAAGCCTCTATCTAATGCACGTTTATTTCCATGCATATACGCATTTCTCGCCAGTATCATTTGTGTCCCATCATTGATTAACCTCATGTCGCTTGTAGCTAATTGTGTATTTATTAGGTCTTCAAATTTTTTAGGAGTATTACTTCCTACTGCTGACAAATGTTTGCACAACAACGGAATAACGAACTCAAAAGCCACAAAGGTGTAAGCAAAACTGTCTCGATTGTTTGTTCCAGTTATTTTCAACAACTGATGAAAGGCCATATCTAATTGGGCGATAGTTTCGTTTCTATTGTTCTCCTTCAATCGAACTGATGCATTAATCTTTTCCTTTATGCCCTCTACCAACTTGTAACTCTTACGCAAGTAACTTCGGCGATAGCAATATCCTATAGTTTTTACGAGATGCAATGCGTTTTCTCTTGATTCTGCTTTGGAAAAATGAAATAGCGGTGACTCTTTTAAGTAATATTCATCTGCTCCATTATCGATTAGAGCTTTCAGATTCCATGATTTGCTGGAAGCCGTGAATATTATCACTTGATTTCCAGGATTGGCCTGTTTTATACCTTGCAAAACTTTCATTCCTGAGAAATTCATAACATTTAAATCCTTATTCTCCTCACAAGCCATCAAACGCAAATCCAAGAATATTACATCATAATAACCTTCCTTCAATTTATCCCTAATGGCCTGTGGAAGAGCGTTATACGATGCTGTCTCTTTGTCGTGAACATCAAAAGCTTCTACGTCTCTCACACAACACTTCAATACCTCTTTCCAACCTTCATTTCCTTTGTCGTCAATCAGCAGATACTTTCCTCCTTTTTGTTTCTCTTGCTTAGGTATAAGATTGGTATCCTTTTTATCATTGTCAGACGTATCTTCCAACACATCACGTATATCCAAATTCTTTATTATAGAATATCTGAAAAACAAATTCATTTCAGCTTTTCGAAGTATCTCAGAGATACGATTTGGATTCTTCGATACAAAGCGATTGAGAGCCATCAATCCCCATTCGTTTGCCAACGAATGATGTCCGTATGTCGCATCTTCTTTCACGTGAATTCTGTTCAGAAAACCACCTTCATAGGTTTCACAAGTCAGTACAACTGTATTTGTCAATGTCACATCTAAGTCATCAATCTGGCAGAGAGCAAAGCCTTCTGTCTGCAAAATCTGCGAATAGGGGAAATATCGATAAAAATCTGAAATTGGTTGGTCTGTTACACCTATGATTCGTGACAGTATCGCATGTTTCAACTGTGGACACATCAGCCTAAGAGTAAAAGCCAGTTGCATACCACGTATACCATATTCATCCAAATCTATAATAATGGTGTCTGTCGTTAAATCTAATGAAGACTTAATGACCACATCAATGTTCGTATCGACAATAATTTGATGGTATTTACAAATGTTCGCCTCCTTCAACAAATAACTATTGCTGAACTTCTCCTTTTTGCCAAATACAGCAATGTTGTCGGGAGCACTCATATTGATTTGGTCATCTAGTAATAGATTTAAGTCTATATCAGCACTATCTTTATAGTGCTGGATAAAAAGTTTCAATCGTCTATAAAACAACTCTTTAGGCATTTCGTATACTACCTGAAATTCTCGTTCATAATTAACTAAGCTACAACCTTTAGAGTATTTAACCAGAGGAATGTCACCAACCATATCCTCTAAATCTGACAACAATATAGAAGCACTTTCCCATTTTCCGTTGTCATTTATTGACAAAGACGAATGATAGCAAATACATGCAGCATCTTTAAAGTCCTCAACTTTAGTTTCTCTACATGGCTTCACCCATCTTATAACATCATCATAAATACCAGTTTCAATGTACTGACAAGCGTTTGTCAATTCACCAAATTGGTTGTCATCTATAATGTAGATATACTCTTTCTCTTCCATCATTTAATTGTTATATTTAGTTTTATAGAAAATGAACTCATGAGTAAAACCTATCGCAGATTCCTCTATCTTCTCAACTTCTTTCTCATCATCTCGTTTTAAGATATTCCAACGCAGATTTTCACCATTCCATTTAGATATAATCGACCAGTCACAATAACTTCGCATTTTATCTTTTATAACCCCCAAGTCACCTGCATCTTCACTCAACCTTTTTATGGCATCATTAATATCTATTGACGGGAACGACCCGATTTGTGTAAGCTGAATTACATAAACAATCCATCCTTTCATTGTTTTTTTGGAGCATGAAACATGTATATTTTTATATTCTTGATACTGGCAAAACATTGACAACACACGCGCCATACACCAACGCAACATATATACATTGGTGTAAAAGTCTGCTTTTTTTAATTCCTTTGAATCATAGTCAAATACAAACTGTGTATTCTGCCCTTCAAGGTTTTTTATCAAATCAAACAGTTTAGGTGACCTTATTCTTATTGTATTTCTGAATATATCTATAATGTCTCCATATCGTTTTATAGGATGTTCTTTCTTTTTTTCCCAATCATTCCATGTCTCCGTATGTAGCTTCTCGTCATAACCAAGCCATCCTTTTATATTGTTACTGACACCAGACATAAAAGTATGCACTAAGCTGTATAGGGACTGTGGTATATTGGGATGTCCCTTTGCTTCTTCGTTAAAAACGGTCCTACATTGCTTGAGAAGTTCATCTATTGTCCAACTTGCATCAGGAAAATCATGAGTCAAAAATTTTAATCCATTTGGTTCTTCAAATAAATGCAAGACTTCATATGTAGCCTCAATATCATGTTTCTTGACCTTCCTCTTGTTTTCTTCCTCTATTATATTTTCACAATCAATGTTCTTATTCGTGCCTTTTCCTAACAATTTGTCCAATCGTGAACGCAGAGACATATACAAGGGATTCTTACATCCCTTTATCATTTTCAGATATTCAATTTTTCCATCAAGAACATTTTCCAATGAAACGAACCCACCATACGTCCTATGTTTCACATTTGCATTATGATACAATGCATATTTTTGACTTGCAACCGCATAACTATAGCATTCCCACATAAATAACAGTGACCGAATCTCCCTTACATACGCTTTAGGAACATTCACCTTATCACTGATTACAAGCCCCGTAACCTCTTGATGTCCTCCACGCTTTTGTAACTTTACTTTTGATGTGTTTAAAGTAAAATGTTCATCTTCGATGATATGGCGTAGTTCTTTACAGAAATCTCCATCGTGTTGATATACATTGTGCATACTGCTGAATGTTATATCATCAGCATAACGTGTATAAGTCAATCCAAACCGTCGTGCTACACCTGAGAGTTTCCAATCCAGACGTTCACATACAATATTCGATAACATAGGAGAAGTAGGGGCTCCTTGTGGCAAGACGTATCGTTTATTTCCTTTCTCGTCTTCAATATCCATAGAACAAAGACCAGCAATAGCACTTGCAACCTCTTTAGTCAGACATAAAGGTCGTAATTGTAGTTTTTTCCATACTCTTGCTTGATTTATGCTTGGAAAAAAATCTTGTAGGTCTACATTAAATATGTAATTCTTTCCTATATGAGGTGATGCATTATCAACTATAGACTTACCACGAACAAAACCAGTAACATTGTCCTTAGGATAATATATCAATTCCAATAAATAGTTCAGACATTTCAGTATCTCTTTCAATCCTCTTACTGGAGCTGATATATGTCTATAGCCTCCAGATTTCTTAGGAATTTCGAAAGAGATATAATTACGGACTGATCTTTTCGGTGAGGAGAAATAGCAATAGTCCTCCCAAGAAATCGGATAGTATTCCACCCCAAATTCTTTTGCCATATTTTGTTTAATGATATTAAGAACATAGTGCAAATCCCTTGAAGTAGTCATGGTACTTATTCTTTTTCTGATTATCCTATCATCCATAATTATTCCTTTTACTTAAAAAGAGAGCCTTCGAGATTTCTCTTCTTTATTTCACACGCGCAAGGCGAAAGCGATGGCGTGGACGTCTAAACATTGTTTATTCTCCAAAGCTGAAGAACATCAGTCAAATCTACGACTGACGGTGCAAAAGTTTATCTCTCAGGCTCTTTTATTCCTGTCTAAATATTAGTCATATACATTATTAATGTTCCTTCATAACCTTCTCCACTTCCTCAAGTGGAACGTTCTGCACACGAGAAACATAGATAGTAGTTATCTTATCCATCCTACCTGATTGACGTTAAATGTCTATTCCACCAGTTTGCAATATTGGAAATCGCATTCTTTATACAACCTAATATTAACCCTTGCGAACTGTTATGGGTTGGAGCATTAGCCAATTCAACTCGTTTAGGAAGAACGAAATTTTTAGACCAATCAAATTCGTTTATGCCAACAAGAGCTGCCCCATAATAAATTTCATCAACTATGTGTAGTAATTGTTTGTCAATAGCATCAATACACATACGAGTTATCATTTGCCTATTATTATCTTGCATATCATGAATAAAATATTCAAGCATTGGCATCCAATCATATAATGCGCGACACTTATCAAGAGTAAATATGTCTATACACATTCTTCTTGTTTTCGCTCTATAAGAATAACGTTTATGATTGCCTACATTTGTATGATATGGATGACCGAATTGATAAAGAAGCAACTCCAACCACAAATGTTCCATAGGTAAATCACAAAAGCGATACTTCCCATGAAACCATTTATCCAAATGTTCAATTACTTCTCTAACCTCATCTGTTAATATCTGTTTGAAATCTATTTCAATAGTATCTTCATTAGCTATTTCACCACTATCGAAATCATTCAATTTTTCCCCTTCTTGTTATTTTGAATAATCTGTGATAAAATGTTTGTAAGGTGTTTGAAGGAAGACTTCTGCAACTCTTAGTGCATCAAGCCTTGAAATACGCCCTCCATTCTCTGTCTTTTCAATAAAATTATCTGCTATAAATTGAGAAGAAGCCAATCTTTGACCATCCTCAAAATACTCCTGTTCTAGTGGGTGATGATAAGTCGTATTAAAATCCTTAATATTTTGAAGAAAGCCTCCTTTTATAAGCCTATTAGATAACATGAATTTCTTAAACACCTCATAAAAAGGTTTGTACCTATTAGAATAATCAAGAATAAACGCAGATTGAAAAGCTGAATAGGCATAATCAAAATTCTCTCTAATATAGTTTGCCATCTCTTCCATGCTGCCAATATTCATAGCATCACATCCTTCAATCCTATTAAACCAAGTGTCTCCATTTTCTCTAATAGGATCTTTTCCATCTAAGACAGACATTTCAAAGAATGTGTCGTTATAAAAGAAATGAGATAGAAAACGAATATTATCTTCCGTAGGATCAGGATATGTTGTATTCACAGCAAGAATACTCATCTCAGATAAAGCATTTAAATCAAGAATCTTTACTACTGTTTTATATTCTTTGAGTAATGATCCCGTGAAATCAAGATAGATTATATCAAATTTCACATTCTGCAATTCCGCATAATCTTCTATTTTACCACGATATATTTTAAGTAAAGGATATGAGTTGTGCAAGGATTTTACGGCTTCTTTAAAAGAATTATTATCACATTCAAAGGCGTAGATGTTTTCTATTCTGATACCCAATTGTAGAAGATGCTTAACATCATTATCTGGCTCATTACCACAAAAGAAGGCTACTTTTAGTTCTTCTGGCCTCCTTTCCCCATAACAAATGTCGGCATATTCTTTCCATTTCACAAAAGCTTCAATATCGAGTTTTTCACTTAGTTGCTGTTGACAATATAACCATAAATGCTCCATATATGTAGCATTTAGAATTCTGTTATCATATCTTTTTGAGGTTATACTCTCAACAGCATGACTCCATATTAATTCTCTTGATTTTTCCTTTTCTGGCTGTTTGTATGTTGTCATGTTACCACATTCAAATCTCCTTCATCACTTTCTCCACCTCTTCCAAAGGCACATTCAGCATACGCGACACATAAAGCGGAGTAATGACATCCATGCTACCCGACTGACGTTCCATGCCAATCAAATACTCAATGTCCTTTTTCAAATCGCCAAGACTGTTTGAGAATGTATCTGCCCCCTGTTCCTTGTCTTCCGCCTCCTTTGTTTTGAAAGCATCAAACGTCTCACTACCATCCTCACCATACTTACCATCCTTAGCCTCGTATATAACCGAAGGTTCCAATACCTCAACAGTATGCCATGCACCTTGTGGCACAACACAACCATAATTACCAACGGTAGGGTCAAGATGAACACGCTCAATCTCGTTCCCGTTTTCATCACAAATAACCTCTACAATCTTACCGAACAAAAGCAAAACATTCTCCGTACTTTGTGGATGTCTGTGTATAGGTACAACAGTGCCTGGCAACAAAGCAATCAACATACGCTGACTTGTATCAGCCTCTGATGTGCGCAAGTCGAAACATTGGCGCAATTTGGGGTTCATAGTGGCTTGTTCAAATAGCTTGTCTAAAAAGTCCTTGTCAAATTCCATTGTCATTAATCATTTGGTAGGTGATGCGCCTTTCTTGGCACAAATAAATATTTGCAGAATTGCCAAATGGCATACATTAATCTTCTCATCGTTCTGTGACAATAACCTTAAATGTTTGGAATATAAGTTTGATATCATACCAAAACGAGCTGTTCTTCACATACTCCAAGTATAATTTTATCTTCTCCTGCATAATCACATGAATATAATAATCCTCAGGATCCTCTGCCTTTTCCATCAACTCATTCTCGTTTCTAAACTTAATACTTGCTGGGTCAGTAATACCAGGACGAACATCCAACACGTGCATCTGTTCGGGTGTCCAGTAATTCACATAGTGTCGCACCTCCGGACGAGGCCCCACCAAACTCATATCTCCAATAAAAACATTTATAAGTTGAGGGAGTTCATCAAACTTATATTTACGGATATAATATCCAGAACGTGTAACACGAGGATCACGGCCACCAATAGTAACTAACGAACCCTTATCAGCTCCCACTCGCATCGAACGAAACTTAAAAATACGAAAGTCCTTATTACCACGTCCCACACGTACCTGTCGATAAAATACAGGACCTTTTGAATCCAACTTAATCCAAATAGCAAGAATTAAAAACAAAGGGCTTAAAACAATCAGCCCACAGCCAGAAGCAACAATATCAAATAATCTTTTCATAAAACAGGAAAAAAGTAAAAAGGCTCAAAGACAAAAATCAACATCTTCATCTCCGAGCCTTTCATTTAATTATTTCTACATTCGTTTATTCAAACAGAAATTATTACAAGCTACGAACAATTTCTACAAAATTCTCAATTACATATTCCAAGTCCTCATCCGTCATCTTCGTGTTCAAAGGCAGAGTAATCTCATTCTCAAACATGTGGAATGCATTAGGAAAATCTTTGATGTCGAAGCCCAACTTCTTATAAGCAGTCATCATTGGCAGCGGTTTGTAGTGAACGTTGGTAGCAATTCCACGCTCTGCCATCTTTTCTATCACCTTGTTTGTTTCCTCACGAGTCTTGCCCAATAAACGAACCAAGTACAAGTGACCAGATGAAATATGCTCCTCATCATAATGATTCAGCACAGCCACATTCAAAGGTCTCAAGGCCTCATCATAACGCGCAATCATCTTGCGTCTACGCTCCAACATACCCTTATAACGCTGCATCTGTACCAGTCCGATAGCAGCCACCACATCCGTCATGTTACACTTATACCAAGTGCCGATAATATCATACTCCCAAGCGCCCAACTTCGTCTTAGCCAAAGCATCCTTATTCTGACCATGCAGACTCAGCAACTGCGCCTTGCGATACAGATTCTCATTCCAAGTCTCACCCTCAATCTCAGGTACACCACTAAAAGCATTCTCGTCACACTTATCCAAGTTCTTCACCACCTTTTCTTTACCAAAAGGCAAATTCCATGTCAAAGCGCCACCTTCAGCAGTTGTAAAATTCTTTACCGCATGGAAAGAGAAAGAAGAAAAGTCAGCAATAGCACCAACCATCTTCCCCTTACGCGAAGCCCCAAAAGCATGAGCCGCATCACAACAAATAGCCACACGTCCAATCATCTTCTGCAAATCCGTTTTCGGAGTAAAGAGATTCTTCTTACGCTCAACAATCGCAAACAAACGATCGTAGTCGCAAGGAATACCAGCCAAGTCCACAGGAATAATTGCCTTCGTATTAGGAGTGATAGCTCTCTCAACTGCCTCGTAGTCCATTTCAAGGCAATCTTCCTGTACATCTACAAACACGAGTTTAGCACCCACATGTTCTACGATAGAAGCACTTGCTGTATAGGTATAAGCAGGCACTATAACCTCGTCGCCCTCACCAATACCAAGTAGTCTAAGAGCCATTTCACCGCAAGCTGTCTGCGAGTTAAGGCAAACAGCCTTATCCACTCCAACAAACTCAGCTACTTCTTTCTCCAACTTCTTTGTGCGCGGTCCAGTTGTAATCCAACCAGACAAAATAGCATCACGCACTTCTGCAGCCTCAGCTTCCGTCATATCAGGCGGAGAGAAAGGCACATTACGCAAATTCATTGTCATAAATATATGTATTTGAATTTTAAAACGAAAATTCGTAAGCAGTCAAATTAGGGCTTACGCATGGTTCTGCTCATTTGGCTTAACGAAAACGTTCGGTAGCAAAGACTGTTTTCATTTTTGAACCCTAATTTGATTGTAAGTAATTAGTATGTATATCCATTCATTTTCATCCAAGACCAATTATAGATTCTCCATATAGGAGTCCAAACAACTTCCCAAGGTGAAAGTTTTAGCAAGCCAATATTATACTTTTGTATTCGCCAAAACCTATGCCAAGAAGATTCATTAAATAAAACAAGTCTATCATGACTTAAGTTCATGATATTATTTAATAAATAATAACCATTTTGCGTGTTTGGATCACAATACATATTATCCTTTGGCATCCTAAACGCAATAGACATGGCTCCCATGAGTGCAGATGCAAAGGTCATCATACCTGTATGCTTAAATACTTTACAGATAGATTGCTTCTCTTCAAGATTCCCCTCCCATTTCATAAGGACAAAATATAAATCCATTAACTGCCTAAGAGTCATTCCCTCTCCAAATAAGTGTCTGAAAGCATGAGCTGTTAAATGCACAATATTGAACTTATCTGTAGGTACATAAACTCCAAAAAGGGTAGTCTTATCATGAATACGACTAAATTTGCAGTTTGAGTAAAGAAATTTTTTCAAATGGAAATCATACCAAGGACAATGTAACTCTGCTGGTATGTAGTGTACTTCCACATCTGTATTTGGATAAATTTCGAGTTGTATGTGCTGTCGACTTATAGATTTTGTTGGTTTGATACATTGAACATAATTTACGACAAATTTCTTTCCACCTAACACCCAAACATCTATGTCACCAGATTGGCGTAAAGAAGATAATTCTCCATAATATCTTCCCACTTGTTGACCCTTCATAATGCAAAAACTCAATCCATCTAAATTGAAATGTTGCGACAAATCAATACATATATTATTTACCTTCTTGTTCTGTTTTTTTATGAGTTCTGACATACCCAACCATTGGTAGAGCAAGTTTGGTGGAAAATTTAGTTTGCTTAAATTTAATTTATCGATGGCAGCAAAACATATTCCTAATACATATTGCTTTTTCGCTATACAATAAATTTGAGAGAATTCTTCAGGTGTTGGTATATAAGACAGTTTAGCACGATTACCGATGGCAACCTGAAGCATCTCAAATATTATATTGTTGATATTCATGACTATGCTTTAAAATATTTAAAATTTGTATTTTAAAAAATTTATTTCTAATAGTCTTTTGTTGATTTTATGTAATATATAAGCAACAGGTATGACCATCAGAATAATATACAGCACTTCACCTATTGATGTAAAACCTACATACCTAACATAAATATAGACTATAAGATTATGTATGAGATACATCTCATAGGATATACTAGATAATATTTTTATAAAGATATTCTTTTTGATATCTAATTTTAAACAATATAATAACATCGGTAGAGACGAAGAAGAGATAAGTGTTATTAAATTCATGACACCAGGAATATTAGTGCATCTTAAAACCCATATATTTTCATAATTATCTACATTTGCCCTGCCATATTTCAAAGATGTTGAAATTAAGAATAAAAGCAAAATTGGGAAAATGAGTTTTTTCTGTAATATCTCTCCCCCCCGATAGTTTTCATAAAGGCTAAAAAGCATTCCACATGGAAATGCGAATATTGTGTTATACCAATATGAATCAATCTTTAAAATACTTGCTATTCCAACATATATAATAAGAAGTGAACTAATAATCATCACTCCTTTAGATTTTTTATTGATAAATCGAAAAATAAAATAGAACAATAGATACAAAAGAAAAATAACAACAACATACCAATAATGAGAATATGGTAATGCCCCATGAAAAAAAAGATTAAAACTAAAAGTTGTTTTTGTCGAAATAAAATAGAGTGTCAATCCCGTTAACGCAGGAATAAGAATTGAACGTATTCGTTTTGTAAAAAAAGTTAGCAGATAATCGGGATTATTGAATAAACTATACAACAAACCATAACCTGAAATAAAAAAGAATACTCCAACAGGAAGATATCCTATTGGTCTAAAAATATGTGTAAATATACTATTGGGCAAGTAATATGATGTATGATGTATCACTATCACTATAGCACATATAACTTTTAAAATTTGGACAGTAGATATTGATAAAAAAGCGCGATTATTCATTTCTTAGAAAATTATATAATTTAGTATTGTTTTTAATCTCTGGGATATCTTTTTCCCACCACAGAGTTTCTCTTATTGAGATAATTTCATCGTCGGAAAAACGTTTCCTTATAACTTTTGCTGGCACTCCTCCAACTATCGAATAAGGAGGTACGTCTTTTGTTACAACTGCACCAGCGGCTATTATAGCCCCATCACCTATATGAACCCCGCTGAGAATAATTGCATTAAGCGAAACAAGCACATCATTTCCGATAACAACCTGTTTCCTTAATTCTGGCAATGAATTTGACACAAATGGATGCGAACTTTTTGTCATAATATGATGCTCATAAGGACAAATCCATACCCCTGAAGAAATTGAGCAATAATTTCCAATTATGCAATTTTCTACGCTAGAATTCCTGTTGATATAACTATATTTACCAATAGTTACATTATCATTTACAATCACATTCTCTGAAATCATTACATCATGATCATAACAAGCATTTAATGAAGCTTTCGTACTGTGAATATTTGTGTGATTGCGTCGATTGTATATGAATAAACGCAAACGCTTTATTAAATCTAATATAAACATGCTAATGGGTTTTTATTAATAATAGATATTTCCGAATACTATATATATATGTTATCATTGTTGCGATAATAAATACAACATCAATTATTGCTGATAAGTGACTATAATACACGATAAGAGCAATTAAAAAAAAGAAAATATAGAAAAATGACTTAACATGAACATCAACACCAAATTTCGTTTTGAGAAGTATAAGTCTCATAACCATGAGTAATGCAAATGCCCCAGTTAGAACACTTACAACCCCAAGAAGTCCTATTTTGTCTATAAAAAGAGCACAAATAATACAATTTAGTAAAGCCACGATCAAAGTCGTATAAAGAATGTAATTTGTTTTCTTTTCGGTCATGAAGAAGGTTCCTAAAAAACCTGCTATAGCATTAAAAGCAACTCCCAAAATTGAAATAGGGATAAGATAAAATGATTTAGAATACTGACCATCGATAAAATATGGGAACACAAACTTGATCAATATACAAACAATGGCACTTCCCATGATTACTGTCTTGAAAAGTAAAATAATACTCTCTGTATATTTTTCTGTTCTATTTTTATCGTTAGCCATTAGATAAGCAATTTCATTCCAAGCGAACTGGAAGACATTTACAAATACTGTAATCATAGACGCAAATCTATTGGCGACAGCATATTGCCCATTATCACTAACGCCAAGGCTATTAGTAACACTTATTTTTGTAAACCCACTTAACAACCAATAGGAGATTGTAGCTATACATAATGGAATTGAAAAACGTAGCATTTGTAAGCACACTTGTTTATCCAAATCTTTAACTTTAAAATTTGAAAACAAATGTAGATTAAATTCTATTAGAAGAATCTGTACACAACATCCACACGAAGCTGCTACATATAATGATTCAACATCCCAGTCAAAAATTACTATAAGTACAATATTGGTTACTGCCGTAATCAATGTATTTAACAAACCAGAAAACACAAATAATGCATTTTTTAAGAAAATACGAGCTGCGAAAGACACAATATATTGAACTGCGAACAAAAATCCATAGGTAATAGCAGACCAACTATATTGAAATTCGTAAAAATTATATATACAGAAAAAGAAAATAAAATAAAGAGCAATACCTAATGTAAAGATTAGAATCGCATTGTTTATAACTTTATATTTATCATTGCTTTCTTCACTATCAAATGAGAATCTAAACATCCCATCCCATATTTGGAAAAAAGCTATTGGTGCAATCAAATTAATTAAGGTTAATACCAAATCATATTCTCCATACTGTTCAGGAATTATATATTTTGTATATAATGGCAACAATATAAATGCCACCATCTTTGACATAATATTACCGACAAAGTATATAGCTGATGTTGAAATGAATCGTTTTAGTTTACTCATCCTATAATTTGATTAAGATATTTTTTAGAAGCCAAATCAAATAACTAAAAACTAATGATATTTGAGATACTTCAAGGTTACGAGAAGCATCTCTCAAATTTAGCCCTTTCTTTTTAGCCACATTTAGATAGTACCCCCTTGCAATTATGCCCTCTAATAAATTATAGCACTTTATTCGTTGTTGTGTATAATATGTAAAACCATTAAAATTCCTTATTTCCTTCTCATCTCCACTCTTTGTTAGACCATCATTCAAGTACTCACAATAATAAATAACCTTATTGTACCAGCGAACATAATAGCCTTCGTATGCTAATTCGTCCCATACAGTACTTTCCGACATAAAGTTTTCGCCATCAAAGCATTTAAAAGGATGTTCCTTTAGCAGAGCTGTGCGATAAACCTCTGCCTTATCTCCTAAAAGATTGTATCGACGACGTTGAGTGTTTTTAACATCAATATAATCTTGTCCTACTTTTAACTTTGGGAAGTCTCCTATTTTTCCATGATTCAACACTCCCCCCCTTAATCCTGAGACTGCTGCTATTAACTGATTGTCTACAGATTGCGACCACCATTTATTAACTGTTTCAATTGCATCGTCAGACAACATGTCATCGGAATCTACAATAAAACAGTAATCACCTTTTGCTGCACCAATACCTCTATTCACTGCTCTATGTTTTCCACCATTTGGCTGCTGAAAGAAATATATTGGAAACTTTGTACACTCTTTTATACAAACAGACATTATCTCCTTTATATTATCTGTAGAACCATCATCTACTACAATCCATTCAAAATCATACGAAGTCTGACGGCACAGAGAATTATAGAGTTCTCCAATTATGTAAGATCTGTTATATGTTGCTGTTATTATTGAAATCATAATTGTATCTTATTTACGTCTAAAAATGGTACCCCTAAATATTTATTCCTAATATAATGAAAGCCTTTAGACACACCTTTAATAGCAGTTAAATCCATTTTGGAACAAGTATAAGCTAACGAATCCGCAATTATTCCCAAGATTACCAATGAATAGGCGAACTTGTCAAATATCCTTTTGGACATATTTTTTTCATAGAAATATGAATATCCTGCAACTTTGCAAGCAAAAGCCTCTTTTGCATCATATCGTCCTATTGCTGAATGATTATGCAAAGCCAGCGCATCTGTAGCAAATGCGAGTTTATACTTTTTACTAACTCTGTATGAAAAATCCATATCTTCTCCAAGACAATATTTTACCAAAGTTTCATCGAAAGAGAATTCATCAAACACTGATTTTTTATATGCTGTGATTCCTCCTGGAAGAATATTGGTATCAACTAAACTTTTCTTGACATATCCAGAATTACACATTTTTCTAATATCAGAAAAGGCACCTATGTGAAAAAATGAGAATGCTAATAATTTCATTCTGGAAGATTTGCTATTTTTTTGTCTCCCACAAATACCTACATATTGAGGATTTTCAATAAAATGTTTATGAATAGTTTCAAAATAGTCCGGATCAACAATGATATCATCATCAAAAAAATGAATAATATCAGAATTGCAGTACTGCACTCCTTTATTCTTTGCAGCAGTAAGACCTGAAACATCTGTCGTATTAATATGATGTACTTCAAATAATTCAGAGGTAATGAACTTAGGCGTATTTTTAGACTGATCTATGATAACTACCTTTTGGGGTAACTCAGTAGATCTACTAATACTATCGATCAATCGTTCAAGATCCTCTGGACGATTCATTGTGGGAATTACAATATCAAAATTTATTTTCATTATTTTCTAATATATTTATACATAAGTCGAGGTATAAGCATATACCAAAAAAAGCCTCTAACTAAATCCGCAAATTCTCCTCTAGAATAGGACACCAAATACATTGACACAATACACAGAGATGCATACATGATTGGCGAATTATAATATTCTACTTTATTCTCAACGCTGAGTAATGTAAATCCAAATATAAATGCTATTAATATTATTCCGATATATCCAAAATTGATATATGCCTCAGCCACGCAACTATACCCTAAAGCACCACCAAAGGCATAGAAATCATAATTTACGATTTTTGTTAGCCACTTACCTAACGAACCATATACCTCAGCGGGATGACGAGACCAAAAAAGATTAGGCATTGCAGTCGTTAAGTTCATTAAATAAGTATAACCATAACGATACGGATATTTTTCTGGTACAAGTTGCTTTGTATATACATGAGTCTGCAAAGATTTTCCCATATCATGAACCGTTTCAAAGATGGCATTATTGGTAAAAATTTCATCTGCGCTCATTGTAGACAAACCACCTTCATTACGACTTTCTCTTACTGCTGGGAAAATAAAAAGAACAAGAAACGCACATATTGCCATCATAAACAACATCCCCTTGCCCAAGCCTGTTTTTCTTCTTTCGAAATTCATTCGTTTGACCTGAAGACCATATAATAACAATAATATAGGTGTCATAGTTTGCGCTCTATAGCCCATTGCTAAACTAAGTGCACAATGTATTATCAAAAGCGTGATTCCTATTTTCTCATCTCGCGATTTTCTTTCCGAAGAGAAAAACAAGAAAAAAACTCCAGACATGAAAAAATACGATAGAATTTTGTATCCAGATGGTATAGCATCAAGTGAAACGTCTTGATATAGAGAAGCATAACCATAAAGAATAACAAACATCAATTTTTCTCCTACCACCAAGATATAAAATGGTAGTGATAAAACTAACACCCAATAACCTACTTTTACACCTTTTTTGTCTGGGACATATTCCAGATGGCCTCGATATGTCTTAGCAAAAGTTAATCCCAATAAGAAAAAAGCTAAGTAAGTATGTACATCCATGATGGAATCTATGCATTCTGTATATGAAAATTTCCCATCCAAGAAAGGGGTGCTTAGGCAATTTATTGACATCAATAGTAATTGTCCAAACATATATAGACAAAACATGATGACAAATACTACCGTTATTTTTAAAAGAGAACCAAGCCATTTTTTTAGCCCTATAATTATAGAGGCAACAAAAATAGATGTCTCGACCGATACTATATTTAATAAATCTTCAGGGCTAATAATACCTTGACTTCCATTTATCATTCGTATCACCAAAGACAACACCAGCATGAAAAATGCTGTAGTTCCAACTATATGTTTCCCTATAGAATTACTCATAAATGTTTCTTAATTTTTTCCATGTAGATTCTATTGTATACCCTTTAGAGGTGAGAGCGGATTCGCAGAGTTCAAAAGCCATTTTACCTCCTCTATACATTTTGATGAGTTCGTTAGCCCATTGTTCATCTGATGCATCTAAAGAAACAAACCTTACGATATCAAGCCCCATGTCTACTTCGGTTGTGATTATGTTTGAAACAACGCAAGGTAATCCTGCTGCTTGAGCTTCTATAAGTGATACTGGTAAGCCCTCGAAAAGGGAGGGCATAAGTAAAACGTCTGCGCAACCAAGTAATTCAGGAATATCTGTACGCATCCCTAAGAATTTCACCTTATCTTCTATATTAAGCTTCTGAACCATACCTTTTATGATTGGCATTCTTTCCCCCTCACCAACTAAAAGAAGAGTCGTGTCAGAATACAATTTAGAAAGAGAATGAAAAATGGATACAATTTTTTCGTGGTTCTTAACTTTACAAAATCTTGCAACATTAATAACAATCAAGGTATTTTCTCCTATTCCTAACTCTTCACGTTTGTTTTTGAGTTTACTTGCTGAAATATGAAAATTCTTCATAATGACACCATTGTTTAGAATTTTGTCTTGCGAATTACAAGGTTCTCTGAACAATGCTTCATAGGCTTCTACACCACATGCGACATAATTTGTAGAATATTTCTTTATAAGGTAAAATAAAAGATTGCGATAAATGGTACGCAAAAATGAATCTTTCCTACCATCATTCGTACTATGACTATGCATAATACGAACAGGAATATTAGCCATCGCTGCTTCTCTTAGGATTAATCCGCCAAAATAATAGACATGACAATGTATGACATCAAAAGGACCATAATCACGAAGAAATTTTCTAAATTCTTTTAAATATCTTATTATTGTTCTGGGACTAATTGGATATGGATTATGCCAGACTTTTCCGCCTAATTGAAGAATTTCTGGTTCGTAATCTCCAATATGGCTTGTATTTACGGAAAAAGTAACCTCATACTTTTGTGAATCATTCGTTCTTAAAAGATTCATCAAAAATGCCTCCTGTCCCGCACGATCCATACGTCCAACAACTTCTAATATACGCTTCATCGCTTAGCTTTTAAGGAATAATATAATGTAACTGCTACCAAACCTACAGCATGAAAGAGAAGGTAGAAAATTGTCATCACATCATATAGATGAAATATACATGCTACAATAAGGAAAGGCATAAAAAGTCCAGATATCCCTAATTCCTTATCTAATCTACTGCGAAGATACTGAAGACTTTTTTTATTGCTCACTTCCTTCTCTGGTATCAAGTCTATAGAACCGCTAATTACCATAGAGGCATAAGTAAACTTTTGATGTATGATGCGAGACAATAGACCAGCAACCGCTGTTATACCTCCAAGAATCACATACCAAAGATTATTTTCTGGCAGGAAAATAGAAGTATTATACGCTGCTACGCCCAGACCAACAAAGACAAATCCTGTAACATAATATCCACTCAAAGCATCGACAAACTCACCATACTCAGAACTTTGCTTTTTGACACGAGCGATATTTCCATCTACACAATCTAAAACTAACCAAAATTCGATAAGTATAACACCGATAATTCGGAACAATTCTGAATTAACACACATGAACGCAGACCCTATAACTGCCACAAATACCGAAATCATAGATGCTAACCACGGCGAACATTTACAATTGATGAAAATCCAAGTCGTAGGAAATGATATTTTTCTTACAATTGTCTTAACCCAAAGAGAACTTTTACTATTTTTCTTTGCAGGAAGTGAATCTACAATAGTTTTATATGAATACATAACGATTATTTTTTTAACAAATTATTTTTTTAACAAATTATTTTTTTAACAAATTATTTACTAAAATTTCTTCTATAGCCTTTATGTCGTACTTAAGGACGTTAATCTTATTTACAATCCCCATTTCCGTTTCCATTTTTTTATTGTTAATGAGTGTGCATATGGCCTCCTTGTAGGCTGACACATCATATGTATCAATTAATAGACCTCCTTTCTTATCTTCAATCAGATCGATATTTCCACGTATGCGGGATGCAATTACTGCTTTTTCACAGGACATAGCCTCCATAAGTGCGAGTGACAAACCTTCCTGTAATGATGGAAAAACAAAGATATCACAGGAATTACAGAGTTCACTTATATTTCTACAAAACCCCAAAAAATGTACTTGAGACTCTAACCCGTATTCTTGAACTCGATGCTTTAAGACATCCATAAGTTCACCCTCTCCAGCAATAAAGTAATGTACATTTTGATTTCTAAATGACTTCATTGCTTCTATTATTGTAACATGGTTCTTTCTCTCTATAAGTTCTCCAACAGAAAGTAATTTTATCGAATCTTTAGAAAGATTGAATTGCTTTTCAAAATAATGTGCTTCCTTTGCTTGGAAACGCGATGTATCTACACCTATACCATTTACATGTAGAATATCTTTTGCATAAAACTTCTTAGAAGCTTCATAATCTTCATGATTTATAGTTATCAACAAATCTGTCCACCTTGATAAAAACTTTTCTACAGGAAAATAAACCATATTATTTATTATAGGAGCACCTTTGTAGAAATGAAATCCATGTGCCATATAAACCACCTTACATCCAAACTTTCTACCGACAATCCTTCCAAATGCTCCTCCTACTGGCTCATGACAGAATATCATATCGTATTCTTCCATTTTTACTAATGAGCATAACAGTTTGTAAGCCTTAAAATTTTGGAGATGATAAGGACTTCGTTTAAAGGGAATCTCATGCATTATAAGTCCCATGTTTTGCAATTCCTCGAAATAGGAACCTGTAACAGAAGCAGCACAATGAACTATGCATCCCTCTCGCTCAAATCTTTTTATGTGAGGTACCAAGAAATTCCAAATCATTGAATCTGTGGTACACAAAACAAGCATTTTCATATGGATATCTATTTTTTTAGTTTCTCTCTTAAAATTGTTGAACTAATACCATCTGTATGATCTAAATAAACTACAGAACAGCCTACTTCAGAAAATTCCTTCTCATACTGATTCCAGACATCCGTTCCTTTCCAGTCAGATCCCACAAATACGACATCAGCACCAAGTTCTTTTACAAGGCGTATTTTTTCCATGTCGGTTTGAAGAACAACTTTGTCAACATAACGGATAGCTTCGACAATTGCCATTCTATCAGTTTCATTTATGATAGGATACTTGTTCTTGCGCTTAAAACATAATGCATCTGTTGTTACGCCAACAACTAAATAGTCACATTGTTCTTTTGCTCTCTTTAATATATTAAGGTGTCCTATATGAAACATATCATAAACACCTGTCGTATAACCAATCTTGAATTTTTTCATTTTACTTATAATTTATGTTTTTGATTTTTATAATAGAATCCCATTGTATACTACTCTCCCACCAACAATTTATAATTACGACTGGTACATCCCATGGAATTGTGTCAAGTTCATTGAAGTTCGATACGCATAGGATAGGACAGGGACTATATCCACAGTTGCTACATGATGATGTTGAGATAGCAACGTAGCTATACTTAGTCCCACGTAGCCGGTACCAGCTACTGCGACTTTAATGTCTTTAAAATCACGCATATTATATTATTTTTGAATTTTCGTTAGTACTCAATTTAGGGCATACCCCTTTGTATAGGCACTTTTGCAAGTGCCTATATATTGAGATGTTAAAAATTTCACTTGTTTATTAAGTATTTCATACATTTACTTCGCTCGACAATTTAAAAGCAAGCTTTCATTGTTCTCACTTATCGAAAAAGGTTCATACTTTTTCTCGCCATGGCAAAGTTCAAGCAAGCTTGCTTTGCTCATGACTTATCGAAAAAAGTACGAATCTTCACTGCTGTACATAACTCAATGTTTTAATTCAATAGCGAAGTTAATTCTATTTAATTTAAGCCCTAATTTGAATGTTTACGTTAATATTCCTATTCTCATATAATAAATATTATTGCTGTTCTTTCAACCATTCACTCATATTAATGTTTACAACATCTGCTTGATAAATGTCACGCCCTCCGTCCTTTGAGCATAAAGCTTTGTTATTGTCATTCAAGTTGTCATAAATAATATTAGAAAGGAAAACCCTCTTGTCAAAAAATCCACTATTAGCCTCGTTACACAAATGACAGGCTTGATTTACAACATCACCCATCCAAACAACATCATTAATAGCAGAACCATCGTTTCCTGCTTTAATCATCAGAGCACGACCATAATCAATACCTACACCTACTTGATATGTTTGATAATTTTTTTTCTTTAATTTATAATTCAGAATATCGACCAAACTACAAGCTTTAGCAGCTAAAGAAAACACGCCATCAATATCAGCCTTATATTTTGTCTCACAAACGCACCACACACAATCACCGTTTATATTAACTTCACAACAGGTATCATGTCCATTCATTAGAGCGACCATCTCAGAGATAAAACTTCTATATATCTTAGCAAGAACAGGACGCTTATGGGAATCAGTCATATTGCTGCTATTTCTAATGTCAACAAACAAGGCTGTGCAATATACATAAAAGCCATTTTTATATGTAAGTTTTTCTCTATCTACAATACTATCAGATTCCTCAAAAGAATCATTGGAGGCATCAAGAATCTCGTCAATACGAGATAGTGATGAATCTAAATTATATTGTTTTTTTGTTGCTTTCATTACTAAACGAATAAATATAGAACATACATAATTGCAATACTAATCACAACAACATAAAAACTTCCTAATGCTACTTTATAGCTTTTAAACTTTTTTGCACATATAGAAGAATTAATGTATATCTGACTCATTAAATCATCTGCATAGGATACTTGTTCGAATTTTGAGTATGTTTCAAAATTACCAGAAGAAATTGTTTGAAAAAACAAATATGAATAATTGGAAAGAGTCGGATTGTTAGCATGCTGTTTTTTCGAATCAACAGTTGCTGATATGGCCAACAATGCAAAAATGGCACTCACGGCACATGTAATCACAGATGACATCAAGACAATGAAAAACAAAAAACGAATCAAGGAAAACTCAAATGCTTTCGGCATGTCAAGATAGCACAAAAAAGGTTCTACAATATCTTTTTTCACGACACCGACAAAATCTGTAGCAAACAATATTGCCAAGACTATTCCTATTGTCGCTAAGAGAAATCCTGCCTTTTGGTCACAATTGCTTATCCAACTATTAATTCTATCAAGCGATAGCTCCAGGCTCTCTACGCTCTTGTGGTTTCTTTCTTGTTGGCACATAATGAATATTTTTTATTTGCAAGCGATAAGCAGAAAAATGCTCTCCGCCCTTAGTTATTGAATTTATTTTCTCACAATTGCTTCCATTTAAAACTTTAGATAAAACATGGTAGGGCAAATTATTAAGAATAACATCCCCTTTGTTTCCAGCTGAATTCATACGAGTTGCCCATACACATGCATCACCAATGGCAAATAATTGATTATCTAAATCCTTAAAACTTACGATACCACTATCTACCCCAATGCACAAACCAATATCAGTTTCTGGAATGCGACGTAAGAGATGCACCCATTCTTCAAAGAAAGGATTCGAGAACTCCAATATTTCTCGGCATGACTTAAGCATCATTTCATAATAATCCTTGCCTTCCTGCTCACACATATACTTGTTAAAATAAGCAATAAATCCATCGCCAGTAAAACGATCATATAGTCCGCAATTACTCTTTAAAATTTCACGAGTACGATTCATAAATTCGATAATCTTATCTCTATATACATTAGGGTTACTTCCATAAGTCATCAAATCTTGTGAACGCCGAATGTCGCCAACAACAACTAAAGAGTCAAAACTGCTCATATTACTTATGTACGCCTCATCAATCTTTGGTATTACTGCATCAGGTAGCTGTGCAGCCCATTTCAATACGTTTTTATGAAATGATTCTTCATAGGCGGTTGCGGAACATGTAAGTTTAACTGGCAGTTTCAATTCCTCTGATAGTTGAGTTTCAAAATCGGACAAAACTTTCTGAAAGAAAAAGCGATTTCTATTTACAACAAGATTTTGGGGAGTTATATTTGGATACAAACTGTTATTACTCAGCCATGATTTTAATGACATTATAAATAATCTTGGATCTGTCAAATCATCAGGTTTGATAATTTCTCCTGCAGATGTCAAATTAAATGGCTTATCTCCATAAATTTCATAAAATAAACTTGTCAATTTATTAGCTTCTGCCTTAACTTCTTCTTTGTACAAACTACCATCTGACAACGAATAAGGAGACCAATATTTTTCAAAATTCAGAAGTAAAGCTAAAAGATTAACCTTCTTCAATTGTTCGTTTTCCATACCACCTTCCTGTTAGTGCTCAATTTAGGGCATAGCCCTTTGTATTGGCACTTTTGCAAGTACCTACATATTGAGATGTTAAAAATTTCACTTGCTTATTAACTATTTCATACATTTTACACACATGTGATTTTCGGCTGCACGCAGCATAGCTCAAACAAGTTTGGCTCTGCACTCGTTGGCACGAAAATTCTTCGCTCGACAATTTGAAAAATAAGCTTGCTTTGTTATATGAGTGCTTACAAGCCTATTGGGTTTCATCTAATACTTCTTCAAACCCAATCCATGAATTATAATCGAGATCGTTCATATAATGTATCTCAATAAATTTAAGATAAGGCTTGCGCTGACTTTCTTCTATAAATATTGACGTATCTGAAAAACGATGTATAAGCCTAATACCACTATTCAAAGTTTCAACTACAATCGTATTATAAGCTACAATTCCTTTGTCGAGAGCTTGGCATATGTCAAACAGTTCATATCGGTCAGCATCAATAGTCTTAATAAAAGATTGAATGTTCACTTCTTTTGTCAGATTATCATCATATTCAGACATGTTTAAATTTGCAATACTTTGTATGAGTATATTTGCAAGTTTTTTTTGATTTTGCTCTCCACCTCCAGGAAAGGATTTACTTGTAAGAGTTAAGTGCTCTTTTGACAACTCTTCTTTAAAAGCCTCAAAACACTTAATGAAAAAATCTTTAGTTAATACATGTTCTCTAAGCCCTTTTCTACACAAACTTGACAAAGCGTAAATGACAGCTCTAAAACCTGTTGATTTCCATAATATATTGCTCGTTGGCGTTTCCCATTCTGCAGGGAAAACCTCCTTTAAAGCATTAAAACAATTTGAAAGAATTTTGACCAATATATCATCTTTTTCCTCAATAAAGAGAAAACGTAATGGTAATCTTGGATCGTCTGCCAAATTCTTGTTTAATTTCAGATTTCTAGTGTCTTCATCTGGTTTCTTGGATATGAGCATCAATATACTCTTTGCAAATGTTCCTTGAGAAAGGGTCGCCTTTTCTTGATTGGAAGTTCTTTTTCCAAGCATTTTGAGCCTATTGTAAAAGGGAGAAGATTCTGAAGAGTTCATTACTCTTGCTATTTCATGAACTGTTTTATATGGACTTCTGTTCTCAGAGACATCAAACAAATCATATATTAGACTTGGGTCAACCTTACGTTGATTACTATTTATGGTAGAGAAAACATAAGCTTGTTCTGCTACTGTTAAGTCAAACATAAACACAACTGGAAGTTGGAACAGTTCAGGTTGTTTTGAACTTTCTATACCCCACAACCGATGTTGTCCATCAATAACATCTCCTATTATCCCCTTATCTGTAGGTATTACAATTATATGTTTTTCTTCATCAAGAATCACATCGTTACTATTAACACTAACAACTATAGGTGTTGGAAATATAGCATCTGGATCTGAACAATATGCTCCTATATCTCTTATTCGCTGTGGGGACTTCTCACGTTGTACAGCATACTGATCATCACTCCTGGGTGTAGACTTAACAACTTTCAACAAGAAAGTTGCAGGAATACTACATAAATAGAATGTACCTATTGGTTGTTGGACTTCTATATAATTGAAAATATTATTCATAGATTCATATTGTTATTTTAGTTCCATCAGGGGTGGTTGCTGAACTTATGGACGAAGACGATTGCTTGGAGAGTTTTTTTACCTGATGTTGTTCTTTTTCCAAATAATCATCCGATAAATGTAATTCATCTTCATGTTGACCTATTAATGTGAGCCCAAATGAATAGACGGAAAATATAATAACTAATACAAAGAAAAACGATTGTGAATAATCAATACGCATATCATTATTATGTAATCTCTCATATGCCCCTATCGGTTTATTGAGGGTAGAAAACGAATAATAAATACCACAAAAGAGTAATGTGAATATCAGTATTGTAATAAATACTATATGTATTTTCCTGTATTCTGGTTTTTCACTCTTTATGAACCTTGAAAACAATGGATATATCAAGGAAGAAATCATTACCAATGAAAATGTATAAAAACTCCCAGCAGCAGAATCTGGACCTAAAGCTACAAAAAAGTCCCATCCATCAAATATCCACCTTTTTATAATATTGATTATGACACCAAGCAAACCTGCAACAATAACAAAAGAGAACCAAAGGAAAAGTTCTACTTTATGGAATAATAAAGTTTCGAGTGGAGCTAATATCGCACGCAAAAATGTATTATTAATCCTAGAAGACTTGAGTTTTTCTGAATTGTCCATGTCTCACATTTTTTATCTTCTCGTTAGTGCTCAGTATAGGCACTTTTGCAAGTGCCTATATATTGAGATATTAAAAAACATCACTTGTTTGTTAACTATTTCATACATTTCCTTCGCTCGACAATTTAAAAGCAAACTTTTATTGTTCTCACTTATCGAAAATGTTGGCATATTGCTCTGACTTTATCTTCCATTTTGCTTAGTCTTATATTCCAATAAGTCAAGAACCATCTTGAAATCATCAAACTTTTGACAGTATTGAGAGATTATTTTCTCTTCTGTTTTTCAAGAGGCTATAGTGATATTGTCTTCTTCAAACGTATCTCCATAGCGTAAAACATCAGATTATCTTGCTCACACTTACATTATCAATCGCACGCTGATAGATATCCTTGGTCATTTTCAAGGAGGGTACTACGGACAGATTGCAACGTGTGGCTATTAGTTTCAGGGCTTTTGTGATATTCTCACGGACTCTTCCAATTTCTCGACTTTCCGTTATCTTGTCATCGGATTTGATGATAGGGAATAGATAGTCGGTGGTCGATGGATAGCGGTCGGCAATGGCTTGCATGGCTGCATCCCATTGTACTGTGACGATGGGTGGGGTGAGCACTTGTGAGGTGTAAGTGAGCGTGAAACCTTTGAGGTCGCTTTTCCTAATATGGGCCAAGTCTGTAAAACTTATTCCTCGGCAATAGATGCTGAAGAAGAACATGTCACGAGCAAAAGTCTGTGATCTGGAGTCTGAAAGATCGGCATAACGCATTCTGCGCAATTCTTCCTCCGTAAGCAACTCGCATTTCTGTTTGGATGGCAATGGCAGCTTTATGCCACTCAACAATGGCAGATGTGGGGCAATGTCTTCTTTCTCCGCTTCTTTGTAGAGGGTATGAATCTGGTATAAATAGAGGCGAACAGTTGATTCCTTGCGTCCATTTGCGTTTAGCCATTCTTTGAACTGTGTCATCATTTCTGGTGACAGTTCACCGAATGTCAATTCTTCTTTGCCTAAGAATTTGGACAGGCATTTGAGTGCCGCACCACGGTTATTGGCGACATCACATCTGCCAACTGCTTTGTCTTTGGCAATTTTCTGACGGGAATATGCGAAGAAGTCAGTTTCCATTTTTTCTCTAAGGTGTACTATTCAAACAGATAGCCGTAGTTGGTTTGCAACGCCTCAAATTCTGTTTCGCAGCGATTGTGCAGCTCTTTGTCGCTGTTCTTGAATATCTTTATAGCTTTCTCTATCTCTTCCTTTACGGTTCTTCCTGCTTCAAAGATGGGTCTTAGCTCGTCCTTGAAATAGTCGATAAAAGGTGCATAGTAGTAGCCTATCTCTTCTATCATGAAGTAGAAGGTGTCATAGGCATCTTTCAGATCCAGTTTCTTGTCTCTTACATCTGCAAGTGTTTGAAGACGGAGTATTTCTATGTTTTCCACCTGAGCTGATACCTCTTGGGCGGTCTTCACTTGATGAAAGTAACGATCGATAAAGGCGTTGCGTTCATGCAGGTTGCGCTTGTAGAACAGCTCTCGCTCTTTTTTGTCTGCCTCGTTCTTGTTTACTTCCTCAAAACGTTCGGCATGTACGCCTGACAAGGCTACTGCCATTCCACCGACATCCATAACGAGCTTGCGGTCTCGGGCTATGCGGATGACATAGCCTTCAAGTCCGGCATATTCACCTGTCACGATGCGAAGTAGGGTGCGGTTCTTGGAATAATAAACAAAAGGACGAAGAAGGAAACGGAGACGCTCTGGCTCGGTTTCTGCCACACGCATGAATGGCTCCATTTGGTTGCAGGGGATAGTGGCAACCTTCCCTGTACTACAATTTTTACAGAGTTTGTATGGTTTTATGTTTTTATCTAAGTAGTCCTGTAATGTTTTTGGGTTACCTTGCAAGAATATCAGTCCACTTACAGAAGGGGTTTCCACTTCGTACATTCCGCCTCTGTTCCTGTGACGGGGGACATATTTTATTGTCTTATGCACGAAATGGGTTACACTATCTTTCTTCAGCAGTTCTTCTATCGACTTTACTTTTTGGTTGTGTACAAAAAGATAACTCCATGACGTACAGTTATCTTTATCGTTATTACTTGGAGGCACTTCGAGAATGGATTCGTTTTCTTTCTCAGTCTCAGTTTCCTGGTTCACCTGCGAACACTTCTTTATCGCTGAACCAGTCATTTCGTCTGGCTCAGAAACGTGTGTACCCTCTTGAAATTCATTGTTTTCAGATGTCTGAAAACGCTTTATTTCGTCGGCTGTAGACTGAGAAACCGTGCAATCCTGCTTCATAAGCTCTCCGCTACTTTATGTCACTGCTGGCTACCATCACCTGGGATGACGATGCCAATTTTACAATAACATTGTTCATAAATTCATACTATCGGCGTGTATGTTTGTCCAATTATGGGATTCAATGTTTCACAAATCAAATGTGCTGATTGCGCCGCATTTTCACCTCATAATGGCTTTGTGTTTCTATCTCTTTACGTACTGTTTTCACATGATAAAACAATACCTTCTTTGCAAAGGTACTACATTCCCTTCACTTCTTATCATTTTTTAATGAAAAAGTTTAGCAAGATTCTGAATATACCCTAAACTGTTTTACAAATCCGACTTCTCAAGGCTTCAAAAATCCTTTGTTTACAGCATTCTTTCTCATTGTGCATGTTTTATCATGTGAAAACAATCACTCCTACCTCCATTTGTTAAACATTACCATTCCTCCATCTTCTTATTATAATAGGTTCAAGTTTCGGATTTAGCCCGCCCTTGCTAAATCCGAAACTTGAGTAAATAAGTATGTTATGTATGTTCTCGCGCTAAGCGACTATAAGTAGATATTCAAAGCATGCTGCTGCCGCGGGTTACAAACCCGCCCCCCCAATTAGGCAGATAAATTGCAGTATGAAAGTCTCTACGAAATGTTTCAGAACGCCCTAAGTAGGCATTGGAGTTACGTATATTTTACCTTTGCATATTTTTTGTTCCATGTTTCATTTTTATGTTTCAACTTATTGATTATCAATACTTTTGAAGGCTGAAACATACGACTTCTATGTTTCATTTTTACTTTCAATGTTTCATTCTAAAAACACTGAGGGAGAAAAACAAAAACACTGTGGGAGCGATTCAAAACCCCTGTGGGAGCGATTCAAAAACACTGAGGGAGCGTGAAAGCGCTCCCTCAGTGTTTTGAAAAATGAAACATGAAACTAAAAATGAAACATTAAAGTCGTATGTTTCATTTTTCGAAATGGCTGATATTCAATTACTTTATAACAAAAAAATGAAACATGAAAGATAAATCAAAGGTTCTGAAAATGTATGGATAATTCTTGATGCGAATGTCCTAATCCACTTCACATAAAAAAGCGAAAGAGCTAAGTGATAATGTCACTCAACTCTTTCGCTATTTTGTCCGTTGTTGGCAATGTCATATATAAGTACTACATATCAAGTTTTTTTTGTAAGTCCTTCTACTCCGTAGTAGTCAAGCACATAGATAGGAAATGCACTCAACACTGCCACCTTCGGACATTTGTGGTTGATATACTTTGTGTATTGGTTCTCAAATATGGTACTTTGTGCCTCGATATTCTTAGGCATTGAGTAAGAATCATTCACCAAATAATTCATCTTGAACACATGGGCTTTTATTAACGTCTTCCACACTTCTTCGTTATAGTGATTTATATTGTTCAGCTGTGGGTTGTTGTCACTTGCCGAAAGCGGTTTATAGTGTGGTTCTTGAAGACATTCGTCCAGGGTTTCACATTCTTCTTTATAAGGACATTTCATTTTATCATAACTTTTACCTCGTTTGCATTTTGCGGTGGAGTTTTGAAAGGAGTCCATGTCCTTATAGTGTCGGATGGCTTCTACCATAGGATAACTGATATACAACATTCCGTTCTCGGTCTCATTGTCGAAGAATTGGAGCATTTCCTTGATCTTAGAGTCGTCCGCCATTGTCGAATGTCCGTCATAGTCGAAAAACAGATAGATGTATGCGAAACTGTCACGATTGTAGTCTCTTAAGATTTTAGCGTTTTGGGGGCTACGCTCTTTCAGAATACTGACTATATCAATGGCAAAGTCATCATCTTTCATCTGTCGGTAGAGTTGATATATCTCTGCATCGTAGACGCATTTGATAGCTATCCTTTCGCCAAGAAAGTTCTTTTCAAGTTTATCCACATATTTCGGCTCTGCACTGTTGCCCTCATATACAAATAGCTGTAACTCCTTATTCGACATAGAAACCTCCTGCATTGTAAATCTTTTCTATATTATGCACCTCGCGTAGTTCTTTCTCGGTACATTTATGCAATGGAAGTATCTTTTTGTTGTTCATCAGATAGTAGCAGTCGGGACGCATCAAGTCATTGCTCATGATTGAGGTGTTATGTGTTGTCAATACAAACTGTATGCCTGTCTCTTTCAATTTCTTGACTACCAATCGCGAGAGTTTATGATGATAGAAAGCGTCAAATTCGTCTATAAAGACAAATGACACTTCTTTTTTCTGTATCTGCAAATACCAGCAATAAAAGAGCATAAGTGAACTAGTTCCTGTAGACATAATTTCACGGAACAGCACCTTGTTTGCTCCAAAATCAAAGGCTATATCTTTCTCTCCCATAACATCTACTATCGCAAGTTTACACTCCACGTTAGCCTCGTTTAGGAATTTCTCGAAATCTTGTACCTTACCTTGTTGGATAATGTCATTGATCAGGGTTCCTTTCTTCGATTCCAGTCCTATATAGGTTCTATCTTCTAATGAACGGAAGAACAACATATGCTCAACAAATGCGAAAAAGCCTTTGAAAGCATTGTTCTCACCATTATCTTCCAGCTCCGAGTTGTTCTTCACATATTTCACTACCGACAACTTGTTGTCAGTAATGGTTTTATTCAATGTCTCCGTACCTTTCAACTTGGAAATAAAAGTTGTGTTCCCATTATGTCGATCAAATGAAATCACTTCATTCCCATTGATATAAAGGCATTCAGAAACGATGGTTTTATAATCGGTCTTTACGTAGGTATACCTTACAATAGAATCGGCAATCTGAAATTCATAGTCAAATTCAGCCTCTCTGCTGTCATTGTAAGCATTGGTATAGTGCATATACGGAATTTCCAATCTTGCCTTTTCCGTCAGATGCTCAATGATGTCAAAGACAGCCCATCCCAAATTGGACTTGCCACATCCGTTGTAACCATATATCATGGCATTATTCACAATGCCACCCTTTACACATTCTGGATTGAACGTGTAATTCTTTGCTGTAGAGAGGTCAAACTCAAAATCTCCCTTAAAGCACTTGAAATTTGAAACCTTGAATTTTCTTAGCATAACTACATTCTTTTGTTTGTCTGCAAAGTTACTATTTTTATTTATTACTCCGTAGTTTTACTACGGAGCAATAAACGTATCACCGAAAGGACTGGGTATTTTTGCCATTTTTATTAAAATTATCGCACTTTTTATTCGGACTTATTCTCTTCGAATGCAATTTTCCATACATGATTTATAACTCCCCAAAAATCCCCTCACCCTCCAATTCTCTTTATAATCCTCTTGTTTGCCTCATTGATTCTTGATATATCGATGGAGTTCAGATACACCTGTGTCGTTTTTATGGAATTATGTCCCATTCCCTCACTGATTACAGCGATGGGTATGTTCATGTCTCTGGCCACGCTTGCCCAAGTGTGGCGTGCAACATAAGTGGTAAGCGGCATTTTCAATTCCGCCATTTCTCCAATCTTCTTCAATGCACGGTTTATGTTTACCTGCATACGTTGGTATTGCTTATATTCCGTGCCATCCTCCTTCTTTATAATAGGAAGTAGATACGATCTGTTTTCCATTTGAAGGGCATAGCGGTCCAGTATTTTCTGTTGCGCCTTTTCCCATTCCACCATCAGACATTGGTTTGTCTTCCTGCGGCAATAGGTCCACATGCCGTTCTTCAAGTCTGTCTTTCGCAGATAGGCAATATCCACGAAAGGCATTCCACGCATATAGAAGCTGAACATGAAGATGTCACGGGCAAGGGCCATTGTCGAGTTTTCTGGCAGTTCAAGGTTCGCTATCACTTTCAGTTCCTTCTCGCTGATTGCCCGTTTTGTTGTCTTGACGTATGACAGACGCACATGGCTGAACAGTTTCGTGTTGTTCAACAGACCTTCTTCTACCGCCTTGCACAACAGCGTATTGAGCGTGCGCAGATAGCAGCGGATGCTGTTCTGCTTCAATCGCTTGTCTGTAAGCCAAGCCTCGTAACACTCTATCATATCGGGTGTAAGTTCATCGAATGTCAAATCCACATCCTCACGGAATGCCTTAAAACGTCGATAGGCATTTCCGTATGTACGGGCCGTGCCTTGTCGCCTCATCTGTTCTTTCTTGGTGACTTGCTCCTGCAAAAACACAAATACTGTCTTATACGTCTGTTCCTTGCTGAAGACTTCGCACAGCTCTTCTACTGTAAATTCCTTGTGGCTGCGTTTCAACCTGTCAAGGATCGTCTGCCAACGCTTTAATGTCCAGTCGATTTTACATTGCATCAGTGCCAACATCCCCTTCCGTTCACTCCTTGCTGTCACCACGATAGTCTCCGACTTCTCATCCCACTCGTCGGCATAAATGTGGTGCTCCGTACTTATCCATTTCACCTTGCGTTTGTGTATCACCTGATAGTATAATGTACCCTCTGCTTCTGGTACAGACGAGGGACGAAATTTGAGTCTTATTGTTGCCATAAGTCGTTTTTTGAATTTGTTAAATCCGAAACTTCGGTTACTAAAAAAAATAGGGCTGATTCCACTTGCAGGAATCAGCCCTTTTGGGTTATTTTGATGCGACTAAACAAATAAGGGTGGTTCTAAAAATTCTGTTTTTAGAGTTCTGCTATTCTGAAATGTGATTTGTACGCTCTCGAAAGTGTCTTTTTGAAAGTTTGTTCGGTCACATAGCCCGCTATGCTCCCTCACAAACTTTCAAAAATACACTTCCGATAGCGCACAAATCCCTATTTCAGAATTATTAGAACCACCCATAAAACAACCATGAGCAAAAATAATCATTTCTTCGGACAGCCGTTGTATGGTCAGCTGTAATCACTCCATCCTATCCTTATTCTTTTCAATATGGTTTGAATGGAATGATTACTGGAGTTTCGGATTTAGTCCGGGGGCGCAGCGTCTGAGAATTGCGACTGCCAATAAAACTGTGTTTCGCTCACGACATAGTCGTTGTACATCGTGGTGGGCGAAAAATCTTTCTCTGATTTGTTGAGCATACAAAGGGGCAATTAACAAGTGATACATACTTGTTAATTGCCCCTGAATGATACGTAAAGTATTTTAAGAAGTAGGTAAGTACTAAATCAACGGAAACTTCCATTTATTTAGCTTCCACCCATGATGCTTACTCGAAAGTCATGTCGTAGAAATTGACATTTTCAGAGCATAGAATGTAAGAGTCGGTTTTACATGTAATGGTACCACGGAGTTGCTTAATTCTGTCAGGTACATTATTTATACAAATGGTGAGTGTCTTGGTCTCACCCTTCTGTATTCTGACTGTTGCAGTATAACTAAATGCTGAACCATCTGAAGACATATAACAATAAAAATCTTCTGTGTCTCCATAGAAATTATGGGCACAAAAATCAACATTACTGAGATTTACCCCCGTATTATTAGTTACTGTAAACGTGATAAATGAACAGTTACGACCATCTACAATCTTACGCTCGGTGCCTACAAGCTGATACTTCAGACCAAAGTCGTTGGTGTCAATACCATCAGTAAGCACACGCTTGTCGGCAATTTTGATATTAGCAATGCTAACTTCGCCATTGAAATTGAGGTCGCTACTAACGCATTTAAAATTAAGGGTTAGCTTTTGGGCGCTATTAGTTTTGTCAAATGCTCTAATACGGAACGAACCCGTAATCGTCTCGTTCTTCTTGATTGACTTTTGCCCCCAATAAGACCATTTGCCACCAAGCGAAACGTCTTGCATATTACTGTATTCATTGCCAAGGTTATCCTTAGAACTTGTACCGTTGAGTTGCACCTCTTGAAGGTCTTTACCCGATACGTTCTTCATTTTGAAGTCAACGATGAGTACGTCAGCAACACGTTCGCAGCGAGTAATCTCCATTTTGAAATAGTCGCTAAACTGAGGTTCCTTGTCAGACGGGTCGTCACCACCAAACCAGTCATCACATGCACAAAACGTGAACACAGCCAGCAAAACTGGCAAAAAGTAACGTAATAGTTTCATAGTTTTTTTATTTAGCACTAACATACGCGACGCCAGTGCGTTGGGTTGATAATAAGAGTAATAGTCAAAAACTTCTTCTAATGCAAAAGTACAATGCGTGTTTATAGTTTTTATCATTAAAAATAATGATTTTAACACAGCTACAATAGATAATGTGTCTAAATCTATTAATTATTGCCAAATTATAAGGAGCAGACAAAATGTGATGACTATTTACGAATGCGTACAGTTTTAAGTGTGTTAAACCAAAAACACTCCCTTGAGCACAGTCTATCTTATGATGAGAAATAAACTGCGTCCAAGAGAGTGTTCTTGATTTAGGCCAACTGCTGACCTCTAAAAATAAACTAATATTGAAGACTTATCTGTGATTAGACTTCTCTTTGCCATTGAAACTTTTAACCTTCATACCTAATTGGTCGGGCAATATAGCGTTCAACACAATGCCTACGATAGCTGCAAGTGCCAAGCCTGAGAAGGTAACAGGACCTATCTTTACACCTCCGTCCGTGCCGTACTGTACACCAATCGAAACGACCATGATGAGTGCTGCTACGAATACGTTACGCGAAGATGAAAAATCGACCGATGTCTCGACAAGGTTACGCACACCTACGGCCGAAATCATGCCATAAAGAATCAAACTCACACCGCCAATAGTCGCTGCAGGCATCAAACCTATCAAACAGGCAAACTTGGGAGAGAAGCTGAGCAAAATGGCAAAGCACGCTGCCATACGAATGACCGCAGGGTCGAACACTTTCGTCAGATTAAGTACTCCCGTATTTTCGCCATAAGTAGTATTGGCCGGAGCACCAAAGATTGAAGCTAATAGAGTGGCAAGGCCATCACCGCTTAAGGTACGATGTAGACCTGGGTCTTTTATAAAATTCTTGCCCACCGTGCTCTGTATGGCACACATATCGCCTATATGCTCCATAATTGTGGCAAAAGCAATGGGGAAGATAGCTATAATGGAAGTAATAATAAGGTCAAAATTAGGATCTTTCATCACAGCTATAGCCGTGCGATCCATATTGATGGGCAATCCTATCCATGCAGCCTCACTAAGTTGCGTAAAATCCACTTCGCCCATTGTTGCTGCTAATATATAAGAGCCTAATACGCCTAACAAGATGGGCACAATCTTTATAATTCCCCGTCCCCAAATAGAAGCACCGATTACAATAACAATGGCTGTAATTGCGAGAAGCCAGTTTTGCTGACAGTTATGAATAGCCGACCCCGAAAGGGTTAAACCAATAGCTATCACCATTGGGCCTGTAACTACAGGAGGGAAAAAACGCATTACCTTATCTGTGCCAAACATTTTGAGCAAAAAAGCCATGACGAAGTACAGGAGTGAAGCTGCAGCTACACCCAAGCAAGCATAGTTGAGTGCCATTTCATCGGTAAGTCCTTGTGCCACACAAAGTTGTTTGACTGAGGCATATCCGCCCAAAAAAGCAAAGCTAGAACCCAAAAAGGCTGGAACTTTCATTTTGGAGATAACGTGGAACAACAACGTGCCTATACCTGCAAAGAGTAATGTTGCACTCACATCCAATCCGGTAATAAGTGGAACAAGTATCGTGGCGCCAAACATGGCAAAAAGATGTTGTATACCAAGCATAATGAATTTGGGCTTGCCCAAAGTACGAGCATTATAAATGCCTTTGTTTTCTGTTTCCATTTGATTTAGGATGTAACGATTTAAAATTGCACAAAAATAATAAAATAGTCTGATATGACTTCACTTTTATCAATTAACTTGCATGGTTAACTGCAATTTGCCCACCTAATTGGGGGGCGGGTTTGTAACCCGCGGCAGCAGCAGGTTTTGAATATCTACTTATAGTCGCTTAGCGCGAGAACATACATAACATACAATTTTACATACTTTTTTTACATACTACTCAAATTGTGCCTTGGCACAATTTGATACAAACAGGCTACGCCCTTGCGCTTCAGCGACAATGTGATATATTGAGAATGCTTCTAATTATCAATCGTTTATGCAAACCATTAGTGCACTGAAGCGCAAGGGCGTAGCCAGTATGTTTCAATTTGTGCCTTGGCACAAATTGAGTATAGTATGTAAATAAGTATGTTAAATTGTATGTTATGTATGTTCTCGCGCTAAGCGACTATAAGCATTCTGCTGCTGCCGCGGGTTACAAACCCGCCCCCCAATTAGGCAAATAGATTGCAGTTTATCTAAATCTTCAGCTGTTCCACAACCACCTTATCTGCTGGTAGCCATTCTACGGCATCTAACTCTTGCTGAGACAACCACCGTGCCGCTTCGTGTTCAAGCAATGTTAAATGACCACTCGCTAACTTGCAGAAGTAACAATGCATTACGAGGTGGAATGTAGGATAGTCATATTCTACAGTGCACAGTCGCTGTTCCACCTGTATCTCTACTGTCAGTTCCTCACGTATCTCACGTATGAGAGCCGCCTCACAACTCTCACCTGGCTCGACCTTACCACCTGGAAATTCCCACCAATCTTTCCATTCGCCATATCCTCGCTGAGTGGCATATACAAGCCCATCACGCTGAATGATGGCCGCCACTACTTCTACATGCTTCATAGATGTTTATAATTTGAATTAGCAATATTCTAATAATATCGTCAAAGGATTACACACTATATTAATAGGGTGATTATCCACACGATATTACTATCTGTTACAAGCAATTAAGCAGTTCGTGAGGAGTATGAACGAAGCGAGTTGTGGGCTGAAGGGGGAGAGAACGTAGGAAAGACTCATCGCGAAAGCCCCATGTGACGAGCGCACAAGGTAGTTCTGCATTACGAGCCGTAGCAAGGTCTACTTCTGAGTCGCCTACGTAGATAGCCTCCTCCTTCGTGCTGCCCAGTTCATTGAGGGCTGCAAGTACAGCGTCAGGATTGGGCTTGCGACGTACTGTAGCACTCTCGCCTACGGCCGAGGTAATGTAACCTTTAAAAAAGCGTTCGGCCAACTCTTGCACTGCGGGATGTAGTTTGTTCGAAACAATAGCCATTTTGACATTCCGACGTTTGAGTTCTTCCAACAAAGGCATAATGCCAGGATAAGGCTGCGTGGTATCAAGACAATGTTCAACGTAGTGAGTACGGAAAGTTGTGAATACACGTTCAAAGGCATCACCCGTTACTGCGCCGTCAACAGCGTGTTCCATTAAGTAGCGAATGCCATTGCCTAAGAATTGGCGTACTTCATCGAGAGAGCGCTCTTTGAGTTGATGAGTGCGCAAGGCATAGTTGACGCTGGCAGCTAAGTCGCCCAATGTGTCGAGCAGCGTGCCGTCTAAGTCGAATATTACAGTGTTTAGCATAAGGTGTAGTTTTTTTGTTTGCAAGTGCGAAGGTACAAATAAAATAGCTTTAGGGTGGTTCTAAAAATTCTGTTTTTAGAGTTCTGCTATTCTGAAATGTGATTT
>OGJJ01000277.1_pt1 | contig 49041 bp, 55 predicted proteins | sample 1572081 | NCBI WGS metagenome assembly OGJJ01 (sample SAMEA2582122, study PRJEB24529) | metagenome | biome: Human gut stool | place: China | collected 2011
ATAAATCGAAGCCATTCCGCAGTCACCATGCCCAGCAAATCAAGATGATCGATGAACTTGTGCTGCCTGTGCGTGATCTGGATGCGCTGTATCAGGAAATCATTCAGTCTATTTCGCCTATTCTTGCACTGCTAAGTAAAAAACGAGCACCTGCGATCCGCCAATATCTAAAATACCGTATGCACTACCTGAAAGCCGCCATGGGGTGATAAAATGGCTTATCTGAAATTGATGATGGATGAAAAAGAAATTGCCAGCCTGAGCGAAGATGGGCAATATCTTTGTGCCAATGAGGATGTGCCGCAGTATCATCTCCCTCTGAACCTTTTCATTGGCAGCGAGCGCAAAGTTCCATTGGTGGATGTGGTTGTTTGGGCAAAGAAGCGTATCTTTCCGAAAAATCGGATGGACTGCAAAGAGATTTTGAAATTGATGGGACTGCCGGACTACAATGCGTGGGAAATCGTCAAACGCACCAACGCCTGCCTGATGGAAGACCCCTACTGGCTGCGATTCAGCGAAGATGAGACCTTTGAGGACACCACGCGCGGACGAGCCAGAAAAATCATGAATGAAGATCAAAAAAGCAGCTGATGCTAATTGATATCAACTTATTATCACCATTGTAAGCGTTTTTTCTGGTGAATATCAACCTGTTTTTCATTCATTTCGGAGGGATGGATAGTTTTCCACATGAACACACCCATGCAGTTGAAAATCCGAGGCCACACCAAATGATGCCGGACTACTTCTATGGTCAGTCGGGCGAATACCTCTCCGGTAAACATCGGAGCAGGTGCCTTTATTGCCGCCGGCGTCATCGCTGCGGGGGTGCCCTGCAAGGTGATCCGCCCCATTACCGAAAAAGATAAGTTCAAGCCGGAGGATATTCTGTTCTGAGAAATTCAGATTGGAAACGCTGGAAAAACATACGCACAAGCCCTCCGGGGACATTTTTGCTTTTCTGTGGGGAGAAGGCATGGTATACAGAGAGCGACAACTCGGAATTTGACAAAGGAGTGTGATTGTATGAAAAAGAAGCTATCTGTTATGGCTGTAATCATTTTGGTTCTCGCAATATGTGTATCGGCATGGTTTTATGGATACTACAATCGCAAAAGCAACGACAATCTTCCCACTCTGACGGCAATCGCAGAAATGAGTGAAGCCGATGTTAATAGCCTTTTGCCAGGGTACCATATTGACCAGCTTAGAGAGGTATGGGGGAAGCCTGATACCAGTGAAAACAGCACTGCATGTTGGAAACTTGGGAATGACACTACTCTCGTTGTAAGTTATAAAAATAATGGTATAGTTGCGATTTGTGGCCTTAAAGACGATAGCGGTGCCTCCATAGGAGAATAACAAATTCAAGTTTGTAAGGAACAGAAACTTTGAATTTGTAGGTGCGATTGATGAAGATTATTGAAGTTAAAGAAAATAAAAAACAATATCTTGATTTGCTCCTATTAGCAGATGAGCAGGAAAATATGATAGACCGATACCTTGATAAAGGTAAAATGTATGTGCTTGATGATAATGGGATTAAATGCGAGTGCATCGTTACCGATGAAGGAAGTGATGTGCTTGAAATCAAGAACATTGCAACTGTTCCAGACTATCAAGGAAAAGGTTATGCAAAATCCTTAATTGATTTTATTGTAGAGAAATATAGAGAGCAATATGCTATTCTACAAGTAGGAACAGGTGATAGCCCATTGACAATACCATTTTATGAAAAGTGTGGGTTTGTCCGTTCGCATATCATACCAAATTTCTTTACAGATAATTACGACCATCCAATATATGAGGATGGAGTACAGTTGGTGGATATGGTGTATCTGCAAAGGCCGTTATAAAGAAATTTTCAGTAATACGCTCTGTTGATGTGCTGATTTTTCTACGATATACTCCTTCAAAAAGGAGTGTGCTCTTATGGGTAGAGAAATTTATGACATCATCAATGACATGGCAGAAGTATTAAATGCATCGCAGATGCAGAAACTACAAGAGGTGTTGGTAAAACGGTTATCTGAAAATGCCGTATATGATTATTTGCAGACAACAAATATGGACTTTCTAGATATGTTTTTAACTGCAAAGCATTTAGAAGGGTGTTCTGACAAAATAATACGCTATTATAGGTGTAATATTGAAAAGATGTTGGATACAATAAATATTCCGGTCATAAAGATAACGACCGAGATGCTACGAAAATATCTTGTAGAGTATCAAACGATAAATAATTGTGGAAAGGTAACTATTGATAATATTCGTAGAAGTCTTTCCACATTTTTTTCGTGGCTAGAGGAAGAGGATTATATTATAAAAAGCCCAATGAAAAGAATTCATAAGGTAAAGACTGCCGTTATTGTAAAAGATACCATTCCGGATGAGAAAATAGAAATTCTTAGAGATAATTGTAATAATCTGCGTGATAGGGCAATGATTGATTTTCTGCTTTCAACAGGAATTAGAGTAGGCGAATTGGTAAGGCTGAACATTGATGATATAGATTTCTCTGAGCGGGAATGCGTGGTTTATGGCAAAGGAGACAAAGAGAGGAAAGCATATTTTGATGCTAAGACCAAAATTCATTTGTTGAATTATATTGAATCAAGGACAGATAATAATATAGCGTTATTTGTGTCGTTAAACAAACCACACAGTAGACTTACTGAAAGCGGTGTGGAGTTACGATTACGAGAAATGGGGAAGAAGTTAGGTGTAGAAAAGGTACACCCACATAAGTTCAGAAGGACTATGGCCACCAGAGCAATTGAGAAAGGTATGCCGATTGAACAGGTACAGAAAATTCTGGGACATGAGCAAATAGATACAACGCTCAGATATGCAATGGTTAATCAAAACAATGTGAAGCTATCGCATCGAAAATATATTTCATAGATTGACTTGTAACGCAAAAGACGTTACAATAAAAGAAAGATGGAGGTGTATTCTATGGGAAAAACAGCAACATTAAATATAAGAGTAAATCCAGATGTAAAAGAAAATGCAGAAAGTGTATTGGCACAATTAGGGATACCAATGGCTACTGCTATAGATATGTATTTAAAACAAATATCATTAGTAGGAGGAATTCCCTTTTCTATTGTATTACCAAAAGCAGCTAATTCAGTGAATGCAGATATGATGTCTGCTACACAGATTCATCAAAAGTTAGAAAAAGGATATGCCGATATAGAGAAAGGAAATGTTGAGGATGCAGCTAGTGCGTTTGTGGCATTTAGAGAGAGGCATTAATGAAGCAATATAAGGTAGAGATTACAAAAGAAGCTTTGCAGGATATGGAAGATATATACAATTATATTGCTATAGATTTGCTTGCTCCGGATAATGCAATGGGGCAATATAATCGCATTGCTGATGAAATACTTACATTAGACACTTTCCCGGAACGATTTAGGATTATGGATTCTGAGCCGGAAAAGAGAATGGAGTTGCGTAGAATGCTCGTCGATAATTATTCAGTGTTTTACACAATCCGTGACGAAAGGGTAATTGTAACGGATGTGTTATACACGGCATCTGATATAGAAGCACGTTTGAGAGGCGAGCTATAAAAGCACGCGTTTATTTGAATTTGTGAAGGAACTGATATTATGAAAGTGACTATTGAAGAACTGGAAGCATATTTGCTTGACCATTACAGTAATGGTGGAATCGACCAAAGTTTATTTATGAAACTCGTAGAAGAAATCGGTGAAGTAGCCGAAGTCCTAAATAAAAAAGCGGGAAGAAAAAATCTGGTAGTGAGGATTTGCAAGCTCAACTGGGTAATGAACTGGCGGATGTGATACATTACGCTATTGCTATTGCTGCTTTGAATGATCTAGATATGAATCAAATCATTATCGAAAAGGATAAAGCCGCTTCTGTGAAATACAATCATAGAACCAATTTGGAACAGTTCATTGTTGATATGAGAAATAAAGAATTGGATAACTAACCTTCAGTCTTGTGGAGAGATTGAAAGCAACAGAAGATCAGAATTTGTAAAGGAGATATACAACATGAAGAAAGTCTGCTTAGCGGTTTTGCCAGCTTTAACAATAGTGTTAGAATTATTACCCTTGGGAGCAGTTTGTATTTTTGCAACATCTCCAACAGAAAGAGTAAAGGAAACATTCTCATACTTTAGCCTTACACCGTTTGGCTATGCAAATTTTGCTCCACTTATTACAGCCACACTTACTGTTGCCATCTTCTTACTTTCATTGTTTTCATTGAAGAAGAAAGGTGTTCTCAAAGCATTGTTTGTCCTTTCCATTATTACGGTAGTTATTTCTCTTTTGCCATTGATGTATGGCTTAAACTACTATACCCTTGTAGGAGCCTTTATAACAGTAACACTTGTAATAGAAAGTATTTTGGCTAAGATACAACAGAAATAAAATGCTAACTTCAAGTTTGTCAAATTGGAAAATTAGAATTATGGAAGGAGAGTTTGCTTATGGGACAGATAGCAAATCAAATGGCATTAGAATTATTTTTTAAGATTAAAGAGCGAATAAAAGAAAAAAAGAAGCAAAAACAAGACAATAAAAACAATGGTTCAAAGAAATAGACGACTTCCAGTTTTATGAGTTGGCTTATATTGGGGCATCTATTTTTGCGGTTTATTATGATCCTTGCCAAAGGTGTATCCAAGACCAAAACAGGTTAAGCCGAAACTTACCACAGCTATAAAGTCAATACTACATATGGCTTATCCCCTATTGAAAGGCCAACCGCCTACTATTACGGTAGCACTCATGTTTCCATTATAAAGTTCAAATATATATCACATGATTTCTCCCATCGTAGTTTATATCAGAAACAAAGAGAGCATGATTTTATTCTGACAGAATTATTAGCTGCCAGAGTAGAATCCTGCTCTCTTATTCATAATAGACATCATTTCATGATATCCAGTAATTCATTTGGTGTAACAATAAACGGCTTTTTGGGAAAATGCTTGCTGTTTCCAGTCACAAGGTATGCATTTTCATCCTGTTTCGCCATAACAACTTCGTAAAACACAAGATCTTTAGGATCTGGCAAAATTTCATTTGTAATAAGCTGCTCTGCAAATACACCATAGGTTTTTATTGTATCTAAAAGTAATTGAATGTTTGCATCCGGGAACTTAAACTTTGGACGGTGAAGTACATTATCATATTCTGCAAGAATCTCATCATTGAATACAGGAATAATTGTTCCGTCAAAAACAGCATTAAGCACCTGAACCGTTGCCGCATCACTATGTTTGGATAGTAAAGCGGATATAAGAACATTCGTGTCAATAACGACCAGATAATTCATATAGCGTCTCCTTATGCTTTACTATTGCGGGCAAGTTGTATTTCTGCATTTATATCATCTAAAGATAATTCCTGCAGGTTATTTTGTTCAGCAGAACGACGCAGAGCATTAAAGGCAGCGCGCCCATCCTCTAAACAAATGCTTGACTGTGCCGAGATTTCAAATGGGATTTTACGTTCTCTGACAACCGCACGCGCAAAAATATTAAATGCAGTAGAAGCATTCATGCCAAACTCTTTACATAAATTATCAAACTGATTTTTTAGTGATTCATCCATGCGGATACTAAATGTAGCCTGAGCCATAAAACATACCTTCTTTCATAAATATAATCGATTCATTTGTTATATTTATTATACACAGGAAAAGCAAAAATATCAATAATTAGAACACAAATAATTGCAAAAGCAACACAATAGGTTCAAATCTTCATGTGGAATATAAGCCCGGTCAGTTTCCACGACCGGGCTTTTTGCTTATCCCTTACTTTGAAACAGACGTTCCGCTTCGTTCATTCTTTTCTTCAAGGCCTGGTACGAATTTTTCCGGCGTGCCGGGTAAAGGTTTCCCGTATACTTTGCCCCTGCCCCACTGGAATCCACTGCACGCTCATAACCGGCACAAAATTCCTGTGCCGACAGTTGCGGATCTGTCGCCGTCTTTAAAAAAGTTACCAGTTCCGGGTAATCGGCAAGCTCATATACCATGAAGCTGACCTGTCCCTGGAAAGAATCCGGGGAATAACCGTTTTGGATACAGTAATTTTTCATATTCCGTAAACGGTCATCTCCCCACTGGCAGATGCCATAATATCTTCCCGTTACATTGGTCGGATTATAGGTACTCTCCACATAGATATTTGCCAGCACACCGCAGGCTCCTGCCTTACTGAACCCACATGTTTTGGTCAGATATTCATACAGTGCATTTTCATCCCCGACACTCCCTGCCAGAGTTGCTACATACGGACGTCCGTACCCAACGATGTGGTTATTGGTCTGGAACTTATCAATGCACACCCTTCCCCGGCTATACGATGCCTGGATGATCTCTGCCGCACCATCCCCATCAATGTCACCTGCATACATCGCCACATGGTCAATGTTTTTGTATCTCCCGTTCCCAGCTCCATACTGGTAAAAGATCAGGTCTCCCGGACGCAACTCCCCAGGTCCGGACAGTGCCGTACCGCGCGTGTCACAGTGTTGCCCCAGGTCTGCCGCTGTCATGCCATAAAGGGTATCATATCCCGCCTCCTGATAGCTTTTTGTCACCAGGGAAGAACAGTCGGAAAAACCGGTCAAAAGCCGACGCTCCTGACTGTATATATCCGTACTGTGATTTGCCAGCGCACACTGCACTGCTGTTGCCCCAAGGGTGTAATCCCCAAGAATTGCGCCCCCGCCGCCTACGAAAAATGATGTGTTGCTGGCGGTGGCATTCCGCCAGGAAATGATCTTATTGATGCTCTGTAAATCCTCTTTTGTCATCTGCTTGTGGATCTTTGCCGGACTCCACTGGAGCAGGAAGTCCTTGGCGATGCTAAAGAAGCCAAACACACCCTGATCCTCCGGTGCCGGATCACCCACAAGGAATCTCAGCAGCCGGATTGCAAGGTTTAAACTGTTTTCGTCTGTAACAAAAGCATACTCCCTGGACTGTGTCTGTACCATGGATGCCACCGGTTCCTGCAGGGATATGGTATACTGGCAGGTGATGTAACGGGTGACTTTCTCGGTTGTTATGCTCTCACTTTCAAGCTGCCACCATTCCCCATCAGAAAGTATACCATCCCCATTTTCCAAGTGTTTTTGAAATAAGGCTTCCCACTGCTCTTTTGTTTTTCCACCGATCCCCGCAAGCTGGTCCATTTCGTCCAGATAATAGCGTTTCCCTGTATCCAGGTACTGAAACGTTTTCCCTTCCGAGCCGCAATAACGGTAATAGGCGCGTGTGATCACTTCCTGTGTTGTCTCTTCCCGTACAAGATCTTCCCCTCTCACCCAACTCCCCCATGGGATGCTCTCAATCAGAACGGGTAAGTCTGCTTCCAACACGCTCCCGTCCCCATTTTCCATTTTCGTAATGTCCTCTGTCGTACAGGAATTTTGGATCAGTGGCAGAAAATACTTCTGATAGGTCCCATTGCTCCAGAAGGTATCATAATCAGACACCAGCGTATAGCCTTCGTATACGACTTTTGTCCCGTCTGCATCCACCATCGGCTTCCGTCCTTCCCCGGTTACTTGCGTATGTGCTTCATACACCCCATTATAATCTGCATCTACCGCATCATAGAGGGATTTTAATGTGCCTGCCGAGGGCAGCATATGGGAAGTATCATACGTTCCATACCGGCTCCCGTCAAAATCTGCCAGCAGGGCAGAAATGGAAGCTACATGCCCGGCATCTGAAAAATAGGTATCCATGGCAGCCGTCAGGTTTTCCGTTTCGATCTGAAACATCTCACTGGTATAATCAGCAGAATTTGAAAATCCTAATTGTGAAAAGATCACCCCAAACAGGCTCCCAACCACAAATAGAAAGCCGATCAGCACTGCAAGAATCGTTACCAACACTTTTACGATAAACAGTTTCGGATTTGTCGCTGCACTCACTGCCTGTCCTGCAAACCAGGCAGCCCGCTGTGCTCCTTTGTTCTGTTCCATAAAACTCCTTTCTTGCACAGACAGCCCCATTCCATCCCGGAATGAGGCTTGTCCGTTTATCAGGTTCCATCCCCCACACTGCCATCATTGTTCAAGTGGGTTTTGGTATCATATTTATTCTGAAAAGTTCCATTTTTAAATGTAGTCGCATTCGCATACGCATTGACCGCGCGGTTTGAACTTCCTTCATGGATCTTCAAATACGTGGTATCATCCAGCCGCACACAGGATTCCGGATTCTGCTGTGCGTAAGTTTGCGTCACCCTGGTTCCGCTAAAAGAATGTACCGCACCCTTTTGATCCGCATAGATGCCATGCATTTCCCCGTTTCCGACGGTATGCACCTGGAAGCCCTGGTTTTTTGGCATTGCCGCCACGCCAAAGGAGCGTAACCCTGCCTCATCTGCCAATGCCTGGTTTGCTCCACCGCCTTTAAGCTGTGCCGCCGGGAGTGATTTTGGAGCTCCTGCATAGATATCTGCCCGGTCAGCTCCGACTGCAGTTGCGGCGTCTTGTATTGAAGCATATGCCTGACCACCAACCGTTGCTTCCCATCCGCTTTCTGTTTTGGAAAATTCTGCCGGATGAATGGCTCCGTCTGCTCCATGGAGTGCTCCATAAGCCTTTGCATTTTCTCCTGCCGGACCGGATACGGCATGTTCTGACAATCCTGCTTCAAACGCTGCCTGATCTGCCAGGTTTACATCGGATGCCGCGATCTTTGCCATGTCAAACCCTTTCATGTCGGACCTTCCATCGTACACTGCCATGCTGTCTGCACCCAGGGCAGCCGCTGCCTGCTGTGGAGTTTCATAGGATGTGCCGCCCACCAGCGTATTCCATCCACCGGCATCGTTCTTCTGGAATTTTGCGGCAAACTGGGTATCCTCCCTCTGGAATGCCCCGTAATCCCGCTCTTTTCCTGGCTTTCCTGCCGCATGTTGCTCCAGTGCGTCACCGGTCTGCTGCAGATCATACGGGTTGATCCCCTGCACACCAGTCAGTCCATGCACCGCATCCGCGCCAGACAACCGGTTTCCGGTAGAAAGATCCCGCCAGCCATCTCCATTTGCTTCTTTCGTTATATTTCTTGCGCTGATGCTTCCATCCGGGGCAGTACGCATAACTGCCATGGAACTGTTCTCTTTTGTTGGCACTTCCCCCTGTTGTGTCTGATATTGCTTTCCACCAAGTGACTCAGAAAATGCCTGGGTATTTGCCTTTACATCGTTGGAAATTTCGCTCTCATTTAACAGTTCTGCTGCAGGAGTAGCCGTTTTCCCTTCCGCTAAGGTTTCGCCGCCTAGTGCAGAAGTTCCTTTTGTTTCTCCACCGGTAGGTGTCCCTTTTGCCATCTTTAACGTCTGGAACGCTGTTTTTGCCGAGTTTACAACCATCTGCTGTCCCTTAGATGACAATCCGGCAGATATTCCGCCAATTCCGATCGGCAGGCGGATCGGTTGCATCCCGGTACTGAGCAGACCGATCTTCTCCAATAACTGATCGAGATACTGGAAAAAATCATAAATACCAAGGGTAATGCAAAACAATAAGATGTTGTCCGCGATAAGATCCGATTCCCATAGCAGTGTCTGCATCATCGCCCAACAGTAGATATACGTCATCATACCGGATAAGAGCATGGACAGCGTCGAGGAGATATACAGTTTCAGATAATTCTGTGCCATCTGGCGGGTACTGTTAGAACCAATCGTGCAGATACCAACTGGTGCCAGCACACGCAGTAACTGATAACGCACATAGCGTTTCACGTACTGTACCATCAGTTTGAGATACCGCCACCCAAGGACTGCTGCCAATACAATGCCGATCAGCATCTGCAATCCGCTCAGACCGATGCCAGAGGAAAAATTTAAGGAACTGGTTACCCCGTCATCGCCAAACTTCTGGTCTGATAAAAGTGCATCCAGGGAAAAATTAGTGGAAAACTCATGTGTCACACCATCCATCCAGCCCCATGCCTTTGCAATGAGGTCTGAAAACAGGTTTAATACCGGTTTTACATTAAATACAAGGAAAAATGCCACTACCGACCAGAGAATCAGGGGCAATGGTTCATCTACTGCCCCCTGTACCTTCTTTGCAAACATGGAACGGTACAACTGATATGCCATGATACCAATCACCCCCGCAACCGCCAGTGGTCCGATCACATCATCCACCAGAAGGTCTAACAGGTTCATTTCTTCCCCTTTGTTAAAAATGTCATGAAATTCCCCGGTTGAAAGTGTCAACGTCCCGGTAAACCACTTCGTGATCAAAACAAATGCGCCATAGACCAGGTCCTTAATGACTTCCAACAGGGCATTTACAAGCCATGCCATAATATTCCTCCTTCCAAAAAATCTCCCATGCACTAATGCACAGGAGACTTTCTATCAGGAACTGGTTCCTACATCTTAATATAACGATGCGTTGTCCCCAATTCCAAGGTTTGTAGTAACAAAATAGATGATAGATGCCATCAGCATGATCGCGATCCAGCAGACAGCGATCCGCTTTAACCAGGCGATAGATTCTTCCACCGTATTTCTGTTTTTCGAGAAAAACATTAAATACAGACAAATGCCGGCAACACAGCCTGCCGTTACGGATGAAATCCCTGCAATGGATTTATACAGGGTATTCATCATCCCTTTGGCTTTTGTGAAGATATCGCTTCCTTCTGCCGCATGCATCTGTACCACCGCCATGCTCCCAAGCAGCATGACTCCTTCCAGACGGATCGCAGCTGCCTTTATCCTTTTCTTCCATACGTTCTGACCCATATTTTGATGTTCAGGTATTCTTCGTGTAAGTGCGTACATTTTTGTTTTTGTCCTCCTATGATGTCAATTTGCCGGAACCTGTCCGGCTATATGTTTGATATACGTCACTTTTGAAAATAAGGAAACTAGCAAAGGATTTCTGGATGCCTCTGGGAGCATCCACAAAACAGGCGGGTTCCCCTCACTACCGTCAGATACCTGTAAATCGTTGTGTTTCTCTTGCTAATACAAATGGGATATTCATTGACTATATAGCAAAATTTGTATATAGTCTTGTTATCAAACTAGGAGGTGTTTTTATGCCAACCATCAGATCAAGTGCTGATTTAAAGAATCATTACAATGAAATTTCCACATTTTGTCATACTTATCCTGAACCGGTTTTCATTACGAAAAATGGGAAGGTTGATCTTGCTGTCATGAGCATTGAAGCCTACGAAGAACTGATCAGCCGCATTAAACTTTACAGCCAGATCAAGGAAGGCATGGACGATATTGCCACAGGCAACACCAGACCATTTTCTGAAGCTATGGCAAATATCAGGAGCCGCCGCAATCGATGAGCTATCAGGTTCATATCACTTCCGCCGCCGAACCCGATATTATACGGGCAGCGGATCACATCGAATTTACCCTCAAAAATCCAGATGCCGCAAATCCTCTGTTAGATACTGTGGCACTTGCAAGCCTTCTCTATCTAATCGGCCATAACCGGTTGTGTGAATGTCGCGTTTATAAATACGAAAACAAAAAGAGACAGCCGAAGCCATCTCTCTCGTTGTACTACATGATTCAATTTTTCATAGCCAAGGCTTTTTCAGAAATCTTCCCATACTATTTACTATTTTCTCTAGACCGTAAAGTATAAAATTCTCTGCCACACAAACTGCCTGTCTTACAAATTTACAATGTTTTTATTTTTTCAATTAGACATTTTGCATCCTTTGATAATGATCCACCCTCATATGTTTTTACCATACATCCAGGAAAATATCGATTATAAATATCTATTTTTTTCGACCAACGAGTATCATAATCTTCTTTTCCGAGCATTCCTACATGCTCCCAATAAATCTTCTGATTATTGGATACTTTAATCGTAAAATCTGGTTCTATCCATTTATTGTTATCATAAAACAGTTTTTCTTCATATTGATACTCTAATCCTGACTCATGAAGTAAATTACAGATAATTACTTCCGATTTACTTCTGACATGTTTTCCATCAACAGTTTCATAAATCTTATTCAGGTTATGTTTATCAGTTCCAAGATAAGATGCTATTTCCTGATGTAAATGCAAAGAACTGGAATTATTATCAAGCACATATACAAAGTAGTCCAGAAGGTCATGTTTATATTTTTTCTTTTCTTCTATGCAGCTAAGCATTTGTTCCATATCTGTTTCTTCGATGTCTACTTTATTTATCTTCAGAATCAGCCATCTCTCCAAAGCTTTTTTTGTTACCGCTGTTCCATTTACAATAGCTCTATATATGTCATGTGCCAAACGTTTCGGTTCAACACAGCACTTTTTCGCAGTAAGAATGAATCCTTTCTTCTTTGTGCAATTATAATATTTCTCAATCACTGAATCCTTTATCAGTTCCAAAGATTTTAAGTCAGCAAACCCTTTACACGCAATCTCCAACAAGCCCGCATCCAGATAATACGGCAGGCACTGCTGTATTTCTTCGTCATCAAAATAAGAAAGTGTCGCATATCCAGGTTTAATTGCAATTTTCTTATAAACGGACTCTAATTTTTCTTTTGTTGGAAACGATCCATCTATAAAATACCGTTTTTTTACTTCAATATTTTTATTGGAATACAAAAGATAGGCGTTTGCACCATGTCCATCCCTTGCCGCCCTTCCAACCTCCTGGTAATACTGTTCTACTGATTCTGGAATCATAAAATGAATGACCACTCTGATATTCGGAATATCAATCCCCATTCCAAAAGCATTTGTCGCAAATACTATATTAATTTGATTAGTTCTAAATTTATCAATGATTTCAGTCCTTTCAGCTGCAGACATATCCCCATGAAAAGTAACCGCCTTATATCCTCTCTCAATGGCAGATGCACATAAATCCTCAACACCATTCTTACTATATTTCCGATACACATAAACCAATATTTTCTCATCCTGGTGTGTTTTTATGATTTTCCAAAATTTATCCACTTTTTCTTTTTCATCCGAAAATTTTTGTGTATGTAACTGGATTTCACTTCTCATTAACAAATCCTGAATAATGATGTTAGACTTCTCTATGTGAAAAGCGTTACTGATATCACCAAGTTCCTTTGGATTTAGGGTAGCTGTTAAAGCAAGTATTTTACACCATTCATTTTCACCAAATAGCTGATTCATAAAATCCGGAATTCGTTTATAAAATGGTCTGAAGCTCATACCCCACTGACTTACACAGTGTACCTCATCAATGACTAATAGTTTTATATCCTCTTTCCGGCATGATAAGCAATATTCTAAAAATCCATCAGTTGCAATTTTTTCCGGACTTAGAAAGATGAATTGAGGCGTAATCTTTTTATTTGCCAGATCTGTCAGTAAGTTCATCTGTTTTATAGCAGGCACCCCACCATGAATTGCCAATACATCATATCCCTGTGCTTCAATTTTTGCAGCCTGTTCGCTGATCAATGCAGTCAATGGGGAAACAACAATACTGATTCCACCAAGTTCTAATGCACTCATCCAATATATCAGTGATTTCCCGCCACCAGTCGGCATAATACATAATGTATTTCCATGATCAATTACATTAGATATCACTTTCTTCTGAAAATCTTTTAATTTAAAATCAAAGTCTGGAAAATATTTTTTTAAGTCATCATCTAATTTATGCAAACCCTCTTCCTCCGTCTCTAATCTGAGCTTTTAAAAAGCTTGTTTCTTCATCATGCATATTCTCTACAAACGACAAAAAAGAATCTACTATCACATATCGATAATCTGTATCAATGTATGCGCCCAATTGTGCTGCTTTATCCCTTAATAATTTGTAAATTTCGAATGCATAGAACGCAAATAATTCATATGGATAAAAATAATTCTGCTGAGTAAAACTTTTCCCCACATCAATCATCAAAAATTCAGAATCTGTTTTGCAACCGAATGTTTTCTTATCTGTCAGATACCATAAGGCCCATATCGCATTTCTGCTCCGGTTAGGGAATGTATTTGGATACACTTTATACATCATATGGCTTTTTATTCCGCCACCTATAACACCATAAACGGTAAACTCTTCCGTATCCATATCCTCCAGCTGCAAATCCTCATACTGCTTAGCATCTTCATATGTTTTAGGATCATAAACATCATTCTGATATTCTTCCCCAAACTGGCTCAATGTCTGAACAACCTGCAGCAATTCATTTGGATCTGAAATACTAAATTGACTTTTATACTTACCTAATTCCTTTGCATTACTGAACAATGTATTTTTTATAATCGGACATTCATATTTTAAAGTCTTTGATTTAAAACTAGATGGATCATATTCTGCCTCTTCCAGTGCTTCTTCATCAAATAATTCTATATATGCATCCCTGTCTTTCTCAAAATCATCAATGGCTTCTCTTATGATACGCTTATAATTTTGTGACAAATCCTTTTTTTGTCTTTTTTCATCTGAGGAAATCCCCATTTTTCTTTTCATTTCCTCAAAGTCTTCCTGTGATATTCCATTTCCTGCCTCTGTCTGAATATATTTTTCAAAATAAGTATCAAAATTTTTCTTGATTTCGTTTACTACATCCTGAATATGCGTATGATCATAACAAATCTCCTCCACATCCCATGACTCATTATCTACAAACATAAAAATATCCCTCCAATACTTCATTTCCCGTTTTATTTATTTCTGTAAATCATCATATTTATATAAACATATTATTTCAAATACATCCTGGCAAAAATTTTTTAGACATCTGAACCTGTCCTTTTTATTTCAAAACTGTACTGTCTACTCATATTGTTCATACGTCATAAAAGCATTTCAAATTTTTCATCTATCTTTTTTCTTTCTGTGCCATCCGTACCATTTTTTCAAATGCCTGTGCAAAATGTTCATCATCCTCACCCGTCCGTTTTTTGGGACCTTTGATGTGATTTTTTCCGGAGCTTCGTCTGGCTTTTTTATTTATATGCCGTTCCATCAGCATCTGGTCAATATTTTCATCCGTATACCACTTTCCGGACTGGTGGATTGCATATGCGCCTTTTCCAAGAGCCATTGCTGCCACACCATAATCCTGTGATACTACAATATCCCCTCTATGGCACAGACTGATCAGTTTATAGTCTACTGCATCTGCTCCTGCACCAACCACGATCACTTCACTATATTCAGATGCAAGCACATGGTTCGTATCAAAAAGCAAAGTAACTGGCACATCATATTTTTCAGCTATTTTCTCGACGATTCCTACAACCGGGCAGGCATCGGCATCTACAAATATCTTCATATATTCTCAAGTTCCTTTATTTACTGTAACACTCAAAATGCAACCCTATTTCTTAGGTACGATTCTACTGTATTTGCAATACAATCACCTGTCAAGTATTTCCTTCTGTCTTTCTACTCTTAGTATGGATTATGAGTATATAGATATTTACCCAACCAGAAGCCTCACCATTTTCTAATTTTTGTATCTTCCAACTAAAACAAAAACAGGCTCTGATTCAGAATCTCTCTAAATCAAAGCCTGCCTGATACGTTTGCTACCTAAATATGTTTTTCCAACCAATAGATCAAAATCCCACTATATGGTTCTTTCATTTCCCGTTGTTCCGTATAATGATCCATCAATTTTTGATAATATGACTTTGGTGCTGTTTTATTTGGATATTTTCTAGCAATGTTCCTATGTAATGCAGAAAGTGCCTGCCGACGACATTCCTTTAATCTACGTGCTTCGCAATTCAGATTTAATCTTAGGTTCAGATCTTCATTTACATCCTCATCATCAGAATAAATCGTACCGTCAGAAGCATACTTGATATCCGTCAATGTCCTGGCATCAAACACGTTGATTTTTTTCATATCCTGCTTGTCAACTTTTAAACTGCCTCTTTTCGCATCACAGCTTTTATCCTCATTAGAATGCGCATCGCGGTTTCCCCAACATACAGCCACCATATTTTTATAATTCAAACGTTCTTTTTCATCTGTCACCGCCTGTTGAATGCAATGTTCTATCGTAGCTCTATGCTTGCCGTCACCCTCATCAATCCTGCTCATGCAGTATGCACAAAGGTGTCCCTGTTCCGAAAGCAGACTTTTCATCACTTTCTCTTTAACATCGCCTTTCATATCTGCATAAGACGCAAACTCCTGTTTTCGATACTCCAAAAGTTCCTTAGGTTCCGTTCCTTTTTTTATTTCTATCATCCGCATTCACCCTTACATCTGCTCTAAATCCAGTTGTATATGCATCGCTGTAAGATCAGGATCATCCCCAAGGATTTCATCCAGGTTTCCAAGGATCTCCGCTGCCAGTGTATACTCTTGTGCATCGATTGCATGATAGAACTGCTCAAATTTCTCCATAATGTCATCCGGACGCTCTTTCACACGCATAATCGCACGCAAAATGCCATTCGCATCTTTTCCATAGGTCTCTGCAGGTGCCGGTAATGCCTGATAGTTTTCCAGGACAACCACCTGCTCCCTTGCTACTGAATTGATCACTTCCGGAGCATGTGTGCTGACAACAAACTGGACATTTGGGAAAATTTCCGTCAGGTCATGTAAGATCTGTTTCTGCCATGCCGGATGAAGATGAAGATCCACCTCATCAATCAAAATGATTCCATCCGTTTTTTTGCAGACTTCGCCCAGGCATTGAGGGTTCAATACAGCCATACGGTATGCAATATCTGCCACCAGACTGATCGTGCTTTTATAGCCATCACTCAACTGGTTTAGTGGGATACGCATGCGCATTCCCTGTGCATCCGTATAAGCAACATCAATTTCCTTGGTTCCTATATTGTACTGAATTTTTGCATCGTTGGAACCGGTGATCCGATTGTAGCATTGCTCCATCGCGGAAAAAACTGCTTCCAGCTCCGGTACAGGTCCATACCCATTTTCCTGATTCTGGTATTTTTGCACTGTCATTTTTAAGAACCAGTTCATCATCAATTTGATATTTGCTGTTCCGCTCATACAATCAATGTAACCATTTGTTCTTGTATTTTTTTCAAAAATGTCTGTCTGCTTCTCACGGTGATAATCCCACAGTCTGCCTGTACCATAGTAAGCAATGATCGGCAACAGCAATGAGGTATCCCCTTCCTGGAGCCGTTTCTGGTAATCTGATGCAACTTCCAGAATCTGTTTGGCATCTTTTATCGTGGTTTTTCCTTTTGCAGTATTTAGCGTCCTCTCCCAGTAGATCTCCGGTCTTTCATCCATCTGTGCCCATGCACCTATCCGAACCGGATACTGTGGCTGCACGTTATCGGTACTTCCGATCTTATATGCCTTCAGATGAGCACTTTCCTTCGTGATGTTCATGGCTTTTGATCCATCAAAAGCCGTAAACATGGTGCTCATTGCAATGGCAATGCTTTCCAACAGAGATGTTTTTCCGGCACCATTCGCACCAACAACCAATGTCAGTTTCTTTTGTAAGTCAACCTCGACTTTTTCAAAACATCTAAAATTTTCTAAAGAAATCTTTTTCAGATACACTTTCTCTGCCTCCTGCACACATCATTTTACAGATGCGCTCCATCTCCTTTTTACATATTTAATAGTATATACTATTGTTACAAATCAATCAATTTATTTTGAAAGCTTTCTATGCTTCCATCAGATCAGCTTCTAAAAATAGGGTTGCTCCATTGCTTTTGTCTAACTTAGGAAAACAATATAAAATACTCTCACGACTACTTCATATCGGGTTGGTCCTCAATGACATATTTTTCATTGATTTCTCCAAAAGTTTCCTCTAGCCAATCACTTGATGTGCCGTAAGCAGTTACATGGGTGCATGAATCAATATATGTAAATTCATACCCCTTCTCTTTTAAAACATCTGCCCATATAGGAACGTCCTCATAATTAGCTCCGTTGATAAAAATCTCGCAGGATATTTTTTCCAACTCTGACAACACTTCTGCCGGAGCATCTGTTCTAAATACTAATAATTCTCCACCCATGCCAGTTCCATCTGACAAGGTTATTAATCTTTTTTCTGTTTTTTTCATCTATATTTCCTCATATTTTTCTTGGTGATATGTATATTAACGAAATATGCCTTTGTAAATCTTTATGCTTCCATCAGGTCAGCTTCTAAAATATCCGCCAGCAGTTCCCCTGCATGGATTCCGCCATGGACGGTGACTTTGTCGTTACGCAGGGACTCCAGTTCATACATCCGCAACTGACGACTGATCTCCTGTCGCTCAAAATCCTCCTGTGAAAGCCTTGGCCAGATATGTGGATTCCGTATGCAATGGCTTTGGTTTGGTCGTGGATAATCATTATTCTGGTTATCTCCCACCGTCCGCTTCTGGCGTGTCGTGCCATCCGGTTCGATCTCCAGCGTATAATAGGGTTGCTCCATTGCTTTTGTCCGACGCAGGAACACAATATAGGACTCCTGGTTTGCAATCCGCTCAAAATAGCGGTCTGAACGGTCAAGACAATGTTTCAATGCCTGTCCTTCCTCTATGATCTGCTCAATCTTTTCTGGAACCACAATCGAAAATGTCTTTCCAACATACTCATATTTTTCTTTGATGGATGCCAGCACCGCTTCCACACGTGGAAATTTATTGGCAATCTCTACAACCCGGAGTCCTTTCTCCCTTCCTCCACACTGGGAGAGCACTTCGCGGTGCGCCAAAAGCAGGTCGCGGGGACGTAAGACCATATCCTGATCCATCGGCATCTTCAGATATGCCGCCATGGAAAGGTAATCTTCCCAAGTGCCAAGCAGTTCCTGCATGCACCGTTTGCCCTTGCATCCAGTCGCCTGCCGTTTCAGGTAATTATAGATGACCGTCGGAGATAACGGCACACCGGAAATATTTACAGGCTCAATGCCTTCTTTTGCCATTCCACAGATAACCGCATTGGGAAGTGTAAGATGCTGTTGCTCCATATACTGAAACCACAGTATCTCCTCTTTTCCCCCATTGATCTGCCGCAGTCTGTGAAAGGCATCCTTCGTAAGTCCAAATAACTCCCATGGTTTTTTTGCTTTCAGATTCAGCTTTGACAGATCCATCTGTAATGCAAGTTTCCTAAGTCCCGCTTTGACCATCTGCTCCAATACTGGGTATTTTTCATAGCGCTGCAGGTATTCAATCGGGGAAAATCCCGGTTCTTTCCGCAACTGTTCCAGTGCCGAGTATTGGTATTTTGTGCCTTTGGTAAGGCTTTTGCGAAACGTATAGGGATAGATGGGACCATTTTCGATCCGTATCATCCCACCTGGGTCAAAATAACCAAAATTGGCATCGTCCCAGAATACCTCTCTGGTGAGATAACTATATTTCGCATAGAAAGTCCTCTCTTTCCCATGCCGGAGAAAGATTCTTGCACTTTCCTCACATCCATACTTTTCCTTGGCAACCGCCAGTTTCATCCAGCTTATGAAATGCCGTTCCACATAACCGCCTTCCACACGCTGGAACAGGATCACTTCCCGTTCTTTATACTGAACCGGACGCGGATTTTTATGTTTATAATCCATGCGGCGTGTCCTGGTCTTTGCGTTACACTTTGGGCAGATATACGTCTGGTTTTGCTGCATGTTTTCCACTACGGACTCCTGCCCGCAGTTGGAGCAGATTCCGGTCGTCTGTTTTCGCCGTCGGAACGGCTCATAAGTAAACAGATGTTCCTCACACTGTTTTCTCGCCCATCTGAAAAATCCGGATGGGATCTCCGGCACCAGTGCCTGAAACTCCTGAATCCGGTCTCTTCGGATCTCGTGTTTGCGTTCCGTCAGTTTCTGTTGACAATCGTGTTCTTTTAACCCGATCCATCCGCACAGATTTTCCTTTTCTACCCCGGTTCCGCCATCATCATAGGAAACTGCCTGCTTTACCAGTAAGTCTGACTCGATCACTTTTGCGATCTGCTTTTGGTCCCAACTGTCCGGCAAAACCACGTATGTCTCATGTTTCTTCCCCTGAACGGTAACCGAAGTTCCTTCCGGGTAATAATTAGCATATTCCTTCTTACCGATGCAGACCCGAAGCTGTGGTTTGTCAGATACAAAATCGACGATGAGATACATCCCATCGTCGATCACTGCTTTCCTTATTGCGATACTATATTTTTCTTCCGGCCATGGATAACCTTTTATCACTTGTCGTTTCATATTTTCCTTTTCCTCCTTACATAAGCACTTGATTTCCGTTCACGTCATAATAGACATCCGGAAGATATCGTTTCCCGTCTACCACACATACCGCGATCTCTGTGATTCCACATCCATCCGGTGCTTCCCTGGCAAGCCCTAATACTGCACCCAGACCACCCTTGGCTGTTGGATTTTTTCCCCGGCTGACTGCCATCTGGTTGCGGTCTGCAACTGCACGTTCTCTCTTTACATTGGCATTCCAGTTACGTGTCGGATGCTGCACCATATAGACCAGCGCCACATAGATGTACTCCTCTTTTGTCATCTTTTTAAGTAACCGGAGCCTTGTACATGCAATCTTGGAATCACAGGCATCCTCGTCAATGTCTCCATCTGCCGCCACCATGTAATATACCGCCTGTTCCCATACCGGGTAGTAGCTTAAGCAGTCCAGCGGATCTTCCGCGCAGTGAAAACCTGTCTCCCTGCATTTTGCCTCCTTGATCTCATTCCACTTCTGTAACTGGTATTGGTAAGTACTGCCGCCTGCCTGACAGGACAGGTCCGGTCGGAATGCCTTATATGCGATCTTCATATATCCCCTTTCCCAGACAGCCTTCTTGCTGCCTGTCTTCATTTCTTTTTTGTAACAGCAGACAGGGAAAAAATCCCCGTCCAGGACACCTCCGCCCTGCCACACAAAACAGGTGCTGCCACATTTCTCATTATTTCTTATATCTGAAACAGCGATAACTGACCGTCCAGCTCCTTGCGTCTGCTCTTTTTTGCTTTGGATGGCTTCAGGTCTGGCGCATCGCCGCCTTCTTTTCCAAGCAGGTTATCGAGCAATGGTTTTGCCGGCTTTTTGACCGTCTGTTTCTTCTTCTTTTTGGAAGTCTGTGCCGCTTCCTGCTTCTGCATTTCTTTCTCATACGCTTCCTTATCGTCAAGCTCATAATACTCATCGATCCACTCGAATAACACATCGGAAGAAACCGGTGTCACGATCGGAGCTTCCTGCTTTCGGGCAAGTTCTTTTTCCTTCTCCGTCGGCGTGCGGATCTCCATGATCTTTTTCATGGCATACTTCATGCAACGCGCAAAGCTCTTATGGGGAAGTAACACCCGCGCTGCATATTCCGGACTTTTCTCGCACCGTTCCTCCAGTTCCTCAAAGATGCAGTCAAACTGTGCCCTCATCATGTCCCGATACGAAGCGTTGACGCTTTCCAACAATTTCTCCTCTTCCTGTTTCAGTTTCTCTTTTACTGTCATGTTTTTTCTCCTTTATTTCCTACTGCCGCTTTATGCGACCGCTTCCCCGCTGTCATCCTTCCGGTCAAGCTCCAGGGACGCATTGATCTGTGAGAGCCGCTGGCTCTTTTCGATCAGTTCCGCTTCCCTCTCAAACGGCTTTTCATATTCCTCTTTTGCTGTTTTCAGCGCATATCGGTATTCCTCTATCTTTCCTTTGATCTTCTGCTCCATCTTGTCCCATGACGCGTAAAAATTATCCAGACGCCGGATACAGCCGCTTCCGGACAGGGACGCATCAATCCAGTATGTGTTCCGACCACAGATACCTAAGTTCCGACCAAAGATGTCCTGCTGATATAAGATATTAAAGCCTCTGTACCGTCCCAGTTCCACTTTCACACCCTTTGGCGCACGTAAGAGCAGATCTTCCACCGCCTGTGCAGCTTCCGCATGTTCCAGATAGGCGATACCTTCCACTTCCATGCAAAACATATCTTTTGTTTCCTTAGCAATGGTTTTCTGATCCTCCTGCAGCCGGGAGAGTTTTTCCGTCTCTTTTCGGATGCGTGCCGGATATTCTTCCAGATAGGCATCCTGCAGGGCGTACCTTTGGGAGTCATAATGTGCCTTTAACAGTTGGAGCTTTTGCACCTCACTGTCTAACTCCATCTTCTCCTTGATCAACGGGTTACCTGTGGCGATCGCTTTCAGCTCCGCAAAATTTAGCACCATCTCATCTATGTCATCACAGGTACGTGCTGTCGTTCCGGCATGCATCACCTGGGAGATGAAACGCTGCTTATTTTCCAGCACAGACCATAAAAACGCATCAAAGGTATCCTGTGTCACATATCGGTAAATGCGGACGCTGGTATTTTCGTTACCCTGCCGTATCCCGCGCCCTTCCCGCTGTTCGATGTGGGCCGGGACCCATGGGCAGTTGATATGGTGCAGGGCAATAACATGGTCCTGTACATTGACTCCGGTGCCGCATTTTTCGGTAGATCCTATCAGTACCCGGATTTCACCTTCCCGCACCAGATCAAGCAGTCGCTGCCGTTTTTCCTCTGTTTTTGCATCATGGATAAACGCGATCTGCTCTTTTGGGATTCCATTCTGTATCAGTCCTTCTTTGATATAGGAATAAACGCTGAACCGGCTCCCATCATTTGGGGTTCCGATATCCGAAAAGACAAGCTGAGTCCCGATCTTTCCTTCTGCCAAAGCTGCATCATACTCCTGTTTGACACATACGATGCACTGCTCCAGCTTTCCATCCGGATTTTTTGGTGCTTCCGGATCCAGAAGTCTGGCATCTGTGCCAAGCAGCCTTGCATCCGTTGTCAGCTTCAAAAAATTATCCACTGAGGCATCCACGCCCCCATTATGGATCTGCTCTGCCCGCGTCACGAAACTGTCCATGATTTTTCTTCCATAAGCATCCAGTTTTGCCACCTGTACCCGGTATTCTGCCTCCGGCACGTCAAGGTCTAACTGATCCCTGGTCTGCACATCGGCAATCTCCCGGAACATCGTCAGCAGCTCCGGCAGGTTCCTAAAACGGTTAAACCTGGTCTTAAACCGGTAGCCATTGCCTTCCACTGCCAGCTCCAATGCCGTCGTTGTCTCCCCATAGGTTGCTGCCCAGGCGTCAAACTGCTGTAAGCCCATCTTTGAAAGTTTGTCGCTTTGCAGGTAACGCTGCATCACATACATTTCACAGATCGAATTTGACACCGGTGTCCCGGTTGCCAGGATCACACCACGCCCCGGCGTGCATTCATTCAGGTACTGGCACTTGGCAAGCATATCGGATGCCCGCTTGGATGCCGCACTTGTAATGCCGGGAATGTTTCCCATCTTGGAAAAGATCTTGCAGTTTTTGTAGATATGTGCTTCATCGATAAAGATGCAGTCAATCCCAAGTTCCTCAAAACAGATGACATCATCTTTTGGTGCATCCTGCAGTCTCTTTAGTTCTGTCTCGATCGACTTTCGCTCCCGTTCCATCTGTTTGACCGTCCAGCGCTCCCCCGTTCTGGCTTTCAGTTCATCAATCCCCATAAGTATCTCATCCAACTGTCTCTGTAAGATCACCTTCTGCCGCTCCGGGGAAACCGGTATGCGTTCAAACTGACTGTGGGACATGATCACACAGTCATACTCCATGGTCGCAAGTCGTGAGATGAATTCTTTCCGGCGTTGTTTCGTAAAATCCCGCTCGGAAGTCACAAGGATATGTGCCCCGGGATACAGGCGCAAAAATTCGGAAGCCATCTGGCGGACCAGCGTTTTGGGCACACTGATCAGCGGCTTTTGTGCCAGTCCAAGGCGCTTGAGTTCCATGCACGCACTAATCATCTCAAAACTCTTTCCAGCCCCGACACAATGTGCCAGCAGGGTATTTCCGGATAAAAGTATCCGGGCCACCGCATTCTTCTGGTAAGGCTTGAGTTCGAATGCCGGGTTCATCCCCGGAAACGTGAGGAAACTGCCATCGTATTCCCGCAGTCTTGTATGGTTGAATGTTTCGTTATAATATCGGACGTACTTTTTCCTTCGTCCCGGTTCCTCAAACAGCCAGCTTTTAAACTTCATCTGAAGGAGCTCCTGCTTTTCGGAAGCCAGCATGGTCTCTTTCTGGTTCACCACATAAGTCACACTGCCATCGGAATGATCGATCCGGTCTTTGACTACTACTTTCCGCATGTTCAGTGATGTCTGAAAGATCGTATAGGCATCCATCCGCGCGGTTCCATAGGTCTCACTCGCTTGCAAAACAGATGCCTGTGATGCCTTATTGGTGATAAAGTAAGCCCCTGTGACGGGATTTTGTTTTACCGCAATGTCCGTATCGGAAGGGTGTTTCGGATCACGCCGGTAATATCCCGGTGTCCCAAGCGTTTCATATAAAAATGCTTCATAATCCTCTGCTTCGATCCATGGGATTCCGATCTGGATGGAGATGTCCCCTGCCGGGATATCCTCCGGCTGCACCTGCTCCAATGCCCTGACATTTTCTGCAAACAGCTTCGGGTTGGTCCGAACTGCTCCTTGCGCAAAACGCAGCTTCTTTCTGACATTGCCGGACAGATATTCCCCGGCAGTCACCCATCCCTCGTAAGGCGTCTGTTCCCGGTAACGTGCCGGATCTGGATAGATCAGTCCCTGCAATTCCAGGATCAGACGTTTCATGGCATCTTCCATTGTCTCATCCTCTTTTTGCACCAGTCCTGCCATGTACGGCAGATTGATCTTTCCATACTGGTTTAAGCTCAAACTGATGGAATCCACTGACGAATCCACCTTTGTGACCACTTCCTGTCTGCGCATGGTGCAGCGATAGAAAATATCCGCTTTTCGGACGTGATCCTTTTCCACGATCTCTAAGGCACACAGCAGCGGATAGTCTGCATCCTCCCGGAAAACCTTGTTTCCCATGTTGGTCAGATGTCCATACCGTTTCACATACGCATCATAGGTCTGGTTTAGCTTGTGGCGCACACGCGTAAGCTCCTCTTCTGTTCCCGTCTTTTGCTGTAACTTTAACAGGCGGTGTACCAGATACCGGATCTCATCCATTCCGGCGATCCTCTGACGTGCCATTCTTCCAACGGAAACCGCTTCCATCACAGAATTCCGCTTGAAATAGAGTACCCCGTGTTCATCAAAAAAGTAGGTGTAATTCTTCACATCCGCCGGTGCCGGTACGCACACTGTTTCCTCTGTATGTACGCATTCCGGCAGTGTCCCCTTAATCCGGTCCAGTGCTGCTTTTACATCATCCGCACAAAAATCCTGTTTCGTGACACAAAACGCATGTGGGAATCTGGTATCTGCCTGCAGGTCACCCAGGACCTGCTCCGGATGCTCCATAAAATAAGAATTGACCCGGAAGCCATCCGGTGTCTGTACCGTATCCACCCATGTGGCAGTATCCGAAAGTGCATGCTCCTTCTTTTGCAGCACCAGAATGTCACTGGTGACTTTCGTCCCTGCCATTCCCTGAAATGCTTCTATGGGAAGCCGCACTGCTCCAATCAGTACCGCCTTTTTTGCCAGCAGTTTCCGGAATGATGTATTTTTCCCATCCAGTGTCCCCTTTGCGGTGATCAGGATTGCAATCCCGCCAGCCCGCATCAGGTCCACGCTCCTGACCAGAAAATATTCATGGATTTTCAGATGAAAGTGATCATAACGCGCATCTGCCACCTGGTAATCACCAAACGGGACATTTCCAATGACACAGTCGAAAAAGTTATTCTCATACCTGGTATTTTCCAGTCCGGCCTGTGTGATCTCAGCCTTTTGGTACAGTTGTTTTGCGATACGCGCACTCACAGGATCGATCTCTACCCCATAGCGGTGGATCATCGGACCTGCATCCATAATGCTAAAAAAATTTCCAATCCCAAGCGACGGCTCCAGCAAGTTTCCCTGGAAAAAGCCAAACCGCTTCAAGGTTTCCCACATGGATTTAGCGATTCCCTGATCCGTATAAAAAGCATCCGTAACCGTTGCCCTGGCGGCCAGATATTCTTCTTTCGTAAATAATTCCTGCAGGACTTTGTGCTCGGATGCCCACGCTGCATCATCCTCTGAAAACGCCTGGGAGAGAGCGCCCCATCCGACATATTTTGCCAATACTTCCTGCTCTGTCTCTGTTGCCAGACGGTTTTCCCTCTCCAGATGTTTTAACAGCCTGACTGCTTCCACGTTCCGCTTAAAACGTGCTTTCGCTCCCAGATGCATGACATCGCCATGAAACCGGAAATCCCTTCTTTGTTGTTTCTTCTTTTTCTGCCGGAACCCAAACCAGTCATATGACAGGAAAAAGGTAAAAAATTGCCTCATTTCTTTTTTCTTTCCTCCTTTTTTGCATACAAAAAATCCGCACCAGTGTGCGGATTCCTTCTTTCTATCTATGTATAAACGGGGTTCCCCCGATTGTATTTTGATTTCTCGCAGGCGATCTCCTGCCCATTCGACGATGCTTCTGCATCTGTTCTGATCGTGGGGATATGCTCCCACCTTATGATTTGCTGTCCCAATGGGACATATAATTTCTTCAGGTCTGATCCTGATCTATGACTGATATTGTTTATATACGTCAGTTTCCTGCATATGGAAACTTCATGAAACATGGCAAGTCCAAAATGCGTATAATCTGAGGGGGTTGGATCTCACCAAACGTCTCTTTCAGAGCTGTATGCAGTTCTTCCGGAAATACATTTGAGTGAAATGGTGACTCAAACAGTTCCTCCACGTTCATGGATGCCTTCGCTTCATGCGCCACTACAAAGGGAATCTGAAGCTCCTGTCCGGATGCTTCCCGAACCTCTCGCTTTTGGTCCACGCGGTATTTTCCCTTCCGGACGCTGGCACCTGTGGCAAAGTAAATCTCTGCCATCTCCTGGAAATCCCGATAAAGTTCTGATGGGGTAAATTCCAATCCATGAAAATCCTTGGGAAAGCAGATTCCCGGTAGATATAACGGCTTCCCATCCACCCGCAGTTTCAGGGCAGTCTGTAAGCAGCTCTTTTAGATTCGTTGGCAGTTCACACAAATTTGGTAACATATTTTCTGTCCGGAATCGGTAAACATACATCCGATGATCCTGATCCATATGGTTCTTTTCCAAGAGCCGCTGCATGTCCAACTCCGTCAACTGATGAAAATACTTCTGCATGTCTTTCGATTTTTTCCCCAGTGACAACTGCCCCCACTCATGGATCGTCATCCCAATCCACTGAAAAAACTCCTGGTCGATTACCACAAACTGCACTTTTCCCAGTTTTTTAGGATAATGCGCACTTTGTCTTGCCATATGCATTTGTATGATTGCGGCATCTGCACTAGAATGTACATTGTTCATCCAGCTCCATTCATCCTTGGAAGCCTCTGGGTATAAAATATCCCAGATCTCATTCGTGTAACACATAATTGGTAATGTATACTGTTCCATTTTCGCACCTATTTGCAGGATATTCCTGCATCCTTTCTCATCTGTCTACTTATATATACGGATTTCGAACACCTTTCATAACAAAAAAATGCGAAAAAAATCCTGACCTCAATAAACGAAGTCAGGATTTCACTGTTTTTATCTTTTCTTCCTACCTACTGTTCTTTCGGCAACTGTGGCTCAGCAAGCCATTCCTGCACCATGGAAACATCTGCATTTAACGCTTGGGCAATCTGCTCCACTGGCAGGCCAAAGTCATTTAAGCGATTCGCCATTTCCTTTTTTGCTTCTAGTGCATAGCCTTCTGTATATCCTTCTACATAACCTTCCGCATATTCCTCTGCATATTCCTTAGCATATCCCTTTGCACGTCCCTTTGCATAGCCTTCTGCACGTATATCTTCTATCTCTCGACTCATTTTCTATTACTCCTCTTTTAACATGATAGGCTCTGATTGTTATATTATCAGAGCCTATATCTTGTTATTTCTGGCTATTCATCCATTTACCAGAATTATTTCACTGGGGAAGTTTCTCCAGAAAGCCATTCCTGGATCATTTGAACACTTACCTGCACTGCCTGAGCAATCTGCTCCAATGGCATCCCCATCTTATATAAATTGTTCGCTGTTTCCATTTTGTCTTCCATTCGCCCCTCTTCACGAATTTCTTCCAACACTTTACACATATGCGTGACTCCTTCCTCTGACTCTTTTAACTCGTATATCCTTTTTGCTAATACACCGTCCTGCATATCAGATGCCGCCTTGCAGTGAAAATCATGCATCAGCCGTCCAAGCGCTGTATCCTCATGCTTGCTTGAATCCACATAAATAATGTGGGCTTCATCTCCAAATTCTGCCCCATTTTCTTTTATGATCCGATCCACGTGAGCAATCGGTAATCTGTAACCAAGCGTATCATCCTGTGTGACAAATATAATATATGTTTCGGGAAGTTTATCAAAAAACTCTCCCGGATTCAATACGTTCATATCCATTAATCCTAAATGGTATCTGGCACGTTTCGGGATTGCTCCCTCATCTTCCTGTTGGATTTCTACATTGAACAGGCGACCATCCCCCGACTTTGCTACACAGTCAAGTACAGCACTCCTGCCATGTAAGTTTTTGTAATCCACCTGAACCTGGTTATCAAGAACGGTCAACATGCTGTCATTCATAATGATACGCAATATGTATTCACAGCATTCCCTATCTTTGAGCACATTCCTTGCCAGAATGTCGCTCATCATGGTAAGATTTTTAATCTTCTCAATGTAGCGCACTTTACGTTCTTCAAATGTTTCCATCTTATAGCTCATCGGTGTACTTCACCTCCCAACTATTCCCATGAAATCCATTTGCCTTTGAGACCATTGTACACATAATTACTTCTTCTTTCAAGTTCTCTACCTCCTGTTTTCATTTGAATTGCATGTATTTGTTCCAGCCCTCCTTTCCAAGCCTCTATACTTATATACGGATTTAGCGGGCGTGTAATAACAATTATTTACAATTTTCTACAAAAAAGTTTCTGCAAATCACATTCCGGTTCCAAGGTCAACCTATTTTGACATGATCCGTACCTGCAATCACTTCTTGTTACGCTTTTTTGTTTCCTCTATTTCAGCTTCATGCCGCTTGAGCCACGCATCCGCTTCCTCTTTCGTATATGGTTCAATGCTTTCATCTACGACGTACTTTTCATAAAGGAAATATTCCCCTGTTTTTTGGGAATAAGATTTTAACACTGTGGTAAAAAATACATCCATTCTCAATACGCGCAACTTCTTTTTCAGTCTCGGTGCAATATACTTTTCCTTTTAATACTTTCTTCATCAAAAATTTCCTTTCCAATATTTAAAGTGCTGCTTCTGTTTTGCCTAATGAAACCGGTAAAAGAACATAGAGATAGTCCATCCCTTTGATCAGACAAGGATCATTTGCACCACCCAAACTCAAGTCAATGGTTTCATCCTCTATGGCCTGCAAGATCTCCATCAGATAGCGGGGATTATATCCTATTCTTAGCGGTCCGCTTTCCCCTTCCGTTACGACATTGATTGCCTCTGACATTTCACCTGCTGTGGTCGCAGCTTCCAGTGTCACTTTATTCTCCGCAACCTGTACGACCAATGGCTTCTGCACCTTATCTGCCAGCAGCAGCAATGCCCTGGAAACACTGTCCTTTAACTGTGTCTTATCGATTCTGATCTTTCTGTTTGTCTTATCCTGCAGGAATGCAGAAAGATCAAAATATTTTCCATCAACCAGCCGCATAGATGCCCAGACATCTGGCATCAGAAAGCAAGCCAGATGCTCCGTTACACACAAATCTACTTTCTGTTCCTCATTATTTAACAGCTTGGCGATCTCTTTTAATGGGATTCCCGGAAGATTTAATTCCATTTCCTCCGTCTGTACCTCTAGCGCCCGGATTGCGATCCGATGACCATCCAGTCCGGTCAGACGCATCTGCCCTTCCTCACACTTAACATGTACCACCGACAGCATTTGATTCACTTCTGTGACCGCAATGGAAAATAGTACCCCATTTAAGGCATCTTTTAACATTCCCTGCAACACGCTGCAACTTACTTCCATTTCTGTCAGATCCGGAAGTCCTGGGAAGTTCTCGACATCGCTGACTGGCAGCTTGATCTTCACCTTTTTCCCGGATATCACAGCCATTTTTTCATCCGATTGAATTACCACATTACCGTCAGGCATTTTTCTGGAAATGTCTGCCAGTGATTTTCCATCAATCGCACAGCATCCTTCCTCTTCTACCGTTCCGTCTACCTTCACCCGTAATCCAATCTCCAGGTTAGTAGCTTCCAGCAGGATTTCATCCTCTTTCGCTTTGATGATGATGCATTTTAAAATCGGCCTTGTGCTATTCCTACCATTTATACCTTTGAGCGCAATACCAACTTTCTGCTCCAGCTCACCATTTTGAATTGTGATCTTCATTTTTTCTGTTCCTCCTTCGTTCCTCTTTTTGGGAATACGAAAAAGCAGAGCATGATGCCCTGCTTTCCGGTATCCGAATATTTTCTTTTTAATATAAACAGGATTGCTCCTGTTATATCCACTTGGGTTTGTTTGCAAGGAACCTTGCTTTTTACTGACTGAGCTTATTGTCTGCTACTGACACCGCTCCTGACTGAATCATTCTGTCTCGAATGTATTATTGACTCTTAATAGATATATACGTTGATTTGAACTGGGAGGAAACTTAACACTTATTCGACGCAAAAAAGTGACAGAAGTTTTTTATCTCCTGCCACTTTTTGTCGTATTTTCATATGATACTTTCACTACTTTACGTCTGCTATTATCTGTTCCAGGCTTCTCAATGCCCCCTGCTCTTTTTCATCTGACAAGTAGCTGTCTAACTCATCCTTTGAGAATTGTCGAACCTGGTAGAAATACTGCTGTGCACAGCTATAACTTATAACACAAGCATCTGCATCTGTCACAAAGATATAATTTACAATTCCTGTTCCTAGCATCTGCTTTTCATCCCGCATATATTCGATCCGTTTTGCAGTCCACACAGCATTTTCTCCCATATATGCATGCGCCATCTTCTCTGCATCCAAAGAAAGTCCCTGGTACTGTGCTGCATCTTCCGCTATTTTTTTGGAATAATTTGAACCAGTGTCTTTTTCCGCTGAAACAGTCTTTATTTCTCCATTCTGCAGATTTACGGATACCATATAGGAAATACCTGCCGCTTCATCCCGATAAGTAATATGATCTGTTGTAAATGTCTCTCCATTTGCGTCTAATGCCTGATCATGCTCTGTATCAACTGCAAGCGTATCCGTATCAATCCCATATAACTGCTCCAACAAAGTAGATGCTTTTTCTAATGCTTCCTCTTGGGTAATTTCTGTCACATCATCTGCTGAAGCATTGGTCACATCTGCATCTTTTTGTCCCTGTGCTGTCACACTGTAATCCCGCTTTGCATAAAAATCGATCAATTCCAACATCTGCTCATCATTCAATGCTTTCTCTGGCAGATAAAAGGTACTGTTCTGAGCCAGAAAACAGATCTGATCTGATACAATTTCAGATTTATCCGAAATCTGCAAAATGCTTCCATCTGGGAATAAACCTTCTGCCTGGTATTTCTCTGCCAGTTCATTCAGCCGCTTTTGCTCCTTTTGTGATAACTCTCTGGAAAATGTATCTGCATCCGCTTTGGCAGCATCCGTCCATAAATCTTCCTGCTCCTTTTCAGAGGTCTGCTCCGCACGCTGTTTTGCATAATTCATTCCAGCACGCACGCCACCAGCGCCACAAACTCCAACGCATAATATAACGCAAGCTGCTGCAATCATTTTCTTTTTTCTCTGTTTTTTCTTATTCATATGCATTTCCCCTTCACAACATTTTTTGATTTGCTCCTGTACCATTGCCTGGTAATCTTCCGGTAAAATCACCGGATGCTCCTTTACATGCTCCCGAATCTCTCGATCCATTTTTTCATCAGATAACATGTCCACGCTCCTTTCCGTCCTCTATCCATTTTGCCAGCTGTTTTCTCCCGGATGAGAGCCTTGTTTTTGTCGTTCCTTCCGGAATATCTAACAGTGTACTGATCTCCCTTACCGAAAATCCCTCATAATAATAGAGAACCATGACAACACACACATTTTCCGTCAGTTCCAGAATTACTGACCATAAATGGTCTTCCGCTGTTTCTGGTTCCTGCTCGTATTGTTCCGGATCAGCAAAAAGCACAACTTTCTGTCGTTTCGTGATCGCCGAACGGGATACATTGATCAGAATCTTCATCAGCCAGGATCTTGCACTTGTACGTTTCCTGAGACTTGTCCTGTTTTCAAATGCACGCACGATACATTCGCTCACTGCATCCTGGGCATCCGCCTGATTTTTCAGTATGGAATACGCCAAGACATACATTTCCTTTTGATTTTCCAAGATCAGCTTCGATAATTCTTCCTTATTCATTACACTCATATAAGTTCGTCCACCAATTCTCTACTATAATTTTCCGTTACATATATAAGACAATTGAAACCTGCAAATGGTTTTCTAAAATTTACATCAAGTCGAATATGCATGTTATCTGCATCTTTTTATAAAGAAAAATTGCAGAGAGCAAAACCCTCTGCAATAATCAATCGTTTTTCTTAATCCCAATGATATACATAGGATTTGCTCACCCATCCGTAGGTTCCTGTTTTAATCCGCTGTACACGATGCCAATTTAATCCGGCACTTCCATATGCAGACCAGTCAATCCAGATCAGTTCTCCATCATACATGAGTTCAAGAATCGTTGCAGATGTACTTGGAGATTTTCTTAACCGCACTCCATTATTGATGATCTCACCATTCGCAGTATGTGTTGTCACTCTTGCCAAACTACGATTATGTTCCACATCCGTTGATAAAATCTGTATCTCACAGTTTTGTACATTATCTGCTGGAGCATTTCCTGTTTCCGCTGCATACGCAATACCTGGTACACTTAAAAATAATGTTGCCAATATACAACAAAATGTTCTCATAACTTTCTTTTTCACAGCTTCCTCTACCGCCTTTCTAACGCTTTACTCTTATATAAAAAATTTTCTTTGCTACATTTTTTAACCTGGCTCTCACAACCTCTTTAAAATGTTGTGGGGCGCTAAATGGATCTTTGCCAGACCACATCTGGATTATCTTATTTTCACTATTTGTTTCCATCCATAGATTCCCATTTTATGCTGTTTCCTTATTACAGAGCTTTCCATTTTTCATTTCAAATACTTCATCGCATAATACCTGAATGTCTTCCTTGTTATGGCTCGCAATCAATACAATCTTTCCAGTTTTTCTAAATTCCAAGATCAGCTTTCGCATATCTTCTATGCCGCTCTCATCCAACCCATTCATAGGTTCATCTAAAATTAGTATGTCCGGATCTTCCATGATTGCCTGTGCAATCCCCAAACGCTGTTTCATACCAAGTGAATATTTTCCTACATGTTTCTTGGAATTCGGATCTAACCCAACGCGCTTGATTGCCTCTTTTACATCCTCTTTCGATATTTTTCCGGCAATCTTTGCCAGATATACTAAATTTGACAATCCACTTTCATGCCATAAAAATCCCGGATTTTCAATCAATGCACCTAAATTCTCCGGAAAGTCTACATCTTTTCCTATTTTTTTCCCGCGAACAATGATCTCTCCAAGATTGGGATACATATAACCACAGATCAGTTTGAACAAAACTGATTTGCCAGAGCCATTCCGTCCTACAAATCCATAAATATGATCATCATATAATTCAAGATTAATATCCTCTAAAACATTTTCACCTTTGAAGGCTTTACTTACATGTTTAACCTCAATGTACTTTTCCATCACTGATCCTCCTTAACAACAATACTTTTCCTCTTCTGGATACTAATATTAACAGACTGCAAATCACCAGTAATTGAATGACTGCTACCACCATAACAGAAAAGCCTCCATCTCCATAATTTTGTCTGATATAATAATACATTCCCCAGGAAAATGGACTGTGTGCTGGTGTCAAATGTTGCGTAACTACCATAAATTTTGCGGCCGTTTCTAAAACTACTGCCAAGATACTTGCAACAATCATATTTCCACTTATCATTTTGATCCAAATAGAAAAAGCTAATAAGAACACCGAATGTAACATAATCAAAAACAGCGGTAATGCTATCTGCTTTGTTAAATGATTACCCATGATAATACATGCACATCCACTCACGCACAAATACAAAATTACTGTTTGTAAAATAAGTGTTCCATATGTATGTAACCACCATCTCTGTACTTTTTGGTAACGATACGCGTATAAAAATGCCTGATCTAACATATTTTCACAATGCCATAGTTCCAAAGCATAGACAGGCATAAAAAGCAACAGCCATTGCACAATATCCATCCCATAAAATCCATCATTTTCCGGTGTCCATCCCGGTCCGGACAGCAAATCTGTAAAATCTAATGCCGTAATGCCTAAAAAAAATGTTAATCCAACCGTAATCACAATCGATAATAAAAATTTTTTATTCATTATTTTCACTGCTTCCTAACATTCTAAAATCTGTATGGACTACGACAAATTTTCCTAACATATATACAATATAAATACTAACAACGAAATAAATATAGGAATGTGCCAAAGTAAGTCCATAATCACCTAAATGGTTCGACAAAATAGCATTATTAAAATGTAACCATGGTCCCAAAAATGTGAACCGATCCAAGGAAGAAATAAGCATTGTAATTACATGAAGAACTCCAACAGTAATCGTGCCAAAAGCAGTATTTGAATACATATTCAAAGCAAATAGTATTCCAGCTAAAAATACACTATATAAAACCATAAGCAAAAACGTATGTATCATCGCTGACCATGGACTGTATTGACTCAGTAACAACGGTGATGGAATCGATAAATTATTTCGGAATGAACTTGCCCCTGCATAACTCTGTATAGCCTGACTCCATATATTATTCATATAGGTTTTTCTTATTAAAATCACTGCACTTAGGAGTGCCAATATAAAATAGTATAGTATAGCCTGAATTACGATATACAACCACATCGCATCATACCAATTCTTTCTTCCTGTACGATGAATCTTCAAAAATGAATCGGAATAGATAAATGGTGCATCCGATATCACGATAATAAATCCGAAAACGACCAAGGAAATATTTCCATACATACCAAAATGTTGAATAAACGCTTCCCACAAATTTCCTGTATGTGTTCCTAAAAAATGATAATAATTCACAGACGTAACAGCTATTGATGCTATTCCAACTAGATAACCTGCAACACATCGCTTCCGATATGCTACTGTCTGCAACTGATACCAGAGCAGCAAGAACATTGTTTTAAATTTTCTCATGTTTTTTCTGCCTCCTGAACAAAAACCATATCGCCAAAACTACCCCTACAATATAAATTGCAAACAAAAGGTATGGTCGTATCAATGAATCGTTATAATCGTAATCGTATCCAATCATAAAAATCGGGCTCACTGCATGAGGTAATGCAATCCACAAAATCTGATAGATTACAAATGGCAAAATATAGACAATATATTTGTTTCTTATAACCATCGAAAGCAGAAGTGCCAATTCAGCCCATAGAATTCCAAATAAAACCATAAGTAAACCACGCAGAATGTAAACTGCTGGTTCTCCCCACATTGTTATAACCCGATTCCATATAAGTTCAGCAAAATCTTTCGAAAATTTTACAGAAGAATTTCGCGTAAAAAAACTGAATGGAACAGCTACGGAAAGATATGGGATAAGCGTTGATACTGCACCGGAAATACCCACTGCAATCACCTTATACCCCATATATTTTTTTAATGATATTCTGTTTTTTACATAATTTAGGTATCCACTATTACGTTCTTCTAATAATGAACTTCCATATGCAAGCCCCGGAAACATTCCAGCAAACGTGTAGTATGAGCATAAGGAAAACAACCAAACCATCTGTGCCAATCCATTATAATATTCTGGTTCTTTTATCATCCCCCTAATTGGTATCCATCCAAGCAATATTTCATAATAAATAATTGCGATCGAAACAGTGCATGCTAATACCATCCACTTGTTACAGATTGCACGCTTTATCATATGACCTAGCATAATTATTTCTCTCCTATATATTTAACAATGTATCCATTAGTATCTGAGCAGTTTTTATTAAGATAACAATTCACCGTTCTGTGCATTGATACAGATATATGCATCTGATGAGTTCGAAAATATATACCAAACAGGATAAAAACTATTCGTTCCAGAATTTAGGTAATATGCTAACGTAATATTTGTATAAGTGACATCTTTCCATCCTAGTATTTCTCCATTCTCTGCCTTTTCTTTTACAATCTTTAGCATATCATCAACAGACATAACAGAAACTCTTTTCTCATTCTTTTTTGAATAAAATCCATGAATCTGCATACTGCTAACCCCATCATTTGAAATAAAATAGCTATCTCGTAAAATCCCAGTACGCTCAACTAATGGGACATCATCAATACAAGGAGCACTTAAAACGTCTGCCATATAGTATCCATTATTCCCGCCTATTCTTGTCGTTAAAATATACGATGTTATGCCAAGCTGTTCTGATACTCCCTTCGCTTTTTCAGATAAAACTTTTAGCTGTTCTTTCATTTCCTGTGTTGGACAATTATTTTCCGTATACTCAATGTCTGCAACATTCTGGATAGAAGTATTCTCATAAAAAGACTTTTTGATTCCATTATCTATCGTATAATCAACTTTGAATGCTTTATTACTTTCTGACTCTGATGCAATTTGCCATACTTCTTCTAAGACGCTACTTTCTACTGATTCCATTTTTTGATCATTAAGTAATACTTCTTCTATTTGATTTTTAGAAATCAGTGTCTGTTCATAATCGCCTTGCACAATTTCAGATTCCGGTACAGTAACAGTTGCTGCAATGTGTATATCACTTGGATATTCATCTTTATTTGGTATTGCAAACGTACATTCAATCCATCGACCCTGTTCTTCTTTTATTTGTTGTCGCACTATCTTATCTAATGATTCAGCCTGTACCGAAGTATTATCCAACTCCGGTTTTCCACAGGCAGACATCATTCCAACTATTAGAGATAAAAATAAAACTGTCGTAACTTTCCTCTTCATATATTTTTCCTTGCTTCCATCAACTTCAGAAATACCGGAAGAAAGTTACTTTACCCTATTACATTATTATATTTTCTCAGTAGTTGTTAATTTGCATTCCAGTAACCCGAAGCTGTTGCACTGGTATTTCTCAATCTATTATCTAATCGTACTCCCAGATAATATGTTACATTTGCAGGTCCATGACCATTCCAACTATAATACTTAGTACTCATTGTTGTTTTTGCCCATGCAGCATCTGCATCTTCAACTTCAGTATAAGAAGAATTTCCTGAACGCAACATTGGTTTAAATGTTATTCCAGATGTACCATCTATTGAACCCGCAAAGTTAAGACTACTTATATTCATAAACCACATTGCATTTGCTGTCGCTTTTTTGTTTGGGTAACTAGTCATCGCACGATATGTGAATGTACCATAAACGTTTGTTACTTTTCCAGTCGCATAATTCGTATTTCCTGCAAATGCAGGTGTTACTCCCAAACACATTACCATTGCTGCAGTCATAATACCTGTTAATAATTTCTTTCTCATAGTATTTTCTCCTTTCTCTCTTTCTTCCAGTATTTCTGTGTAACCATACTATGACATATTTTTTTCTGTCTGTCTTGAAATGTCCGTCAATCATATACTATCAGTCCGTCAATCCTTATTAGAGACTGATTCGCGGACAGAAACCCTATTATTCGCGGACACAGTAAACTATTTTTGATTTTATATGTTAAGATACAGTCAGCTAAACTGCAGGGGGGAAGTATTATGGAGCAATTAGCAAAATTACTTACAGAACAATTAATCAAGAAGGGAGCTGATTACCAGAAGCGTGATATTTATCAATATGCATTAGAATATTTTTTATCCACTATAATTGGAATACTTGGAATCATTACCATAGCAACATTATCCATAGGACCTATCCATGGTATCCTATACCTGCTATTTTTCATGCCTATAAGATCCGTAGTAGGCGGTTACCATGCAAAAACATATCATGGGTGTTTTTTTCTATCTATGTTACTTTTTGTTTTTGGAATTATACTATACAAGTTTTTATATATGGTAAAGGTTTCACCCCTATACCTTATAATTACAATGCTTGTTATTGTAACCTATTTTTCAAAGCAAAAACCCATAATACATTCAGATCAACCTCTCACCTCTATGCAAATCCGCCAAAACCATATGCTATGCATTATATTTTCTATTACTGAATATTTAGGATTGATTGTATTGTCATTTTTAGACTGCTCCCTTGCTCTTATGCCAGCGATTGCACTTATAGAAATCTTTATACTAACATTTATACGAAAGAAGGAATTATTATGAATTTTATTACATCATTATTAGAATGGATTGCAAAAACATGTGCCGGAACTACCTCTTGTTGGTTATCCTATCAGCCAAAAAAACCTGATGCATTACAACCATCTGTCCCTGAATGTGACAGTTCCAAATAAAACATTGTTATTATTTGCTATTTGAGTTATCATCTAAATAGTTTTATTTTTAGGGAGGTTTTATAAATTGATTCAAATTGCAATTTGTGATGATTCAGAAGTATCTTTACAAAATCTGAATCAGGCAGTAACGGATATACTAAAATCAAATCATGAACCTGCAGAAATTACTCTTTATAGTGAAAGTAAATTTTTAAATTATGAGATAAACGAAGGGCATTTTTATGATCTTATACTAACGGATATTCAAATGCCGCACATTGATGGTATGGAGTTAGCTGCAAATATCCGAAAACATTTGCCAAATTCATTGATTATTTTTATTACCGCCCATTCCAAATATGCATTGGACGCATTTGAACTATCCATTTTCCGGTATATTGATAAGGAAACCATTCCTGAGAAACTACCACTAGCTATTACAGATGCACTTAAAATGATTCATTTACAGGAAGATCAATATTATCTCTTATCGTATAACCGAATGCGTCGAAAAATATTATTGAAAGACATTTTATACATACAGCGTGAAGGGAAAAATAGTATTTTTTATTTAGCAAATCAAGATGCTTTAAAAGAACGAAAAAGTTTAGTCCCGATTATGGAAAGCCTTAACAGTTCTGATTTTATTTTTATTGACAGAGGTATTATCGTAAACCTAATTCATATTGTATGCATTCGAGATACAACCATTGAATTAGATAATGGTCATTTTATCCTTGCCAGTATTCCACGTATGAAAGAATTGAAATTTCAGCTTCAAAAACTATGGAGGGATTCACTATGACAGCTCTATTTATGTTTTGTGATTATGGTTTTACATTCATTGAAATATTTTTATTTTTTATTATATTAAAAGCCATTTATTCTAATATTAATTATAAATATGCGTTTATTATCACGTTTGTATCCGCCTGCTGCACTATGTTTATTAACCAGATATCATTGTTCTCCGCATTTTCAGTTATAATATTCGTCCTGTCTACCTTTATTGGTGGATGTATTTTAATCCGGAAAGATTATTTTATGCTACTTTCCATAAGTGCATTTTATGTATTGATGATGGGATGCTATGAATTTTGTTATGCATCACTGATCATGCATTTTTCTTCTTACGGAGCTAATTATCTTACACTCATATTAGATTATGGATGGCCGCGTTTTATCTTTTCGCTTACCACAAAATGCGGACAGGCGATTGTTGTCTTTCTTGTATGTGCTGTCATCCGGCGTATTGCAAAGGAAAAATTTTATGTCTGGAAACTGGCGATTGTCACTGTATTAGGATATATCAGTATTTTATATATGATCTATAGTACATTTCAAAATTATACAACAACAACTTCAAAACTCTGGTTGGTTTTCGCAGCTTTCTTATTTCTGCTGTTTTTCATCCTGCTGTTTGAAATTGACTTACGAAACCGAAGATATTTACAAGAAAAAGAAGCATTGAGCAAACATTTATTGGAAGAAAAATATCAAAATCTCTCTGCAATGTTTAATCAAAATGCCATGTTGTACCACGATATCAGAAATCATCTGTACACACTTTATCATCTGCTTGAAGAAAATCGTGTTTCAGATGCCTTAGATTACATTGAGAATATACAAAAACCGGTCCAATTATTAAAGAAAACGAGCTGGACCGATAATGATGTCGTAGATGCCGTATTAAATGACAAAATACAGCTTATGGAAAATCAAGGTATCCGTTATGATGTTCAAGCAGAATTTCCATATAATACAGGCATTGAAGATGCCGATCTTTGTACGATATTGGCTAATTTACTGGATAACGCAATAAATGCAACGAAACAATTACCGGAGCAGACTTCACCAATAAAAATCCATATCCAAAGTATCAAAAAATTTGTCATCATAGAAATCAGAAATCCTTCTCTTGACGTTGAGTTTGCAACTGATGGATTCCCGAAACGGACAAACAAATCTTCCTTCCATGGTTGGGGATTACATAATGTTGCCCAGGCAGTTGAAAAATATGATGGTGCTCTACAATTTAATTACAAAAATGGTATTTTTGCAGCATCTGCAATGCTATTCTTCCCACAAAAACCGATCAACGAATCAGAAGTTCACTCTTAAACGGAGTGGACTTCTATTTTTTTATTACTTTTCCATAACTTCCACAAAAAATCTACCCCTGGGTTAATCATCTTCTCTTCCGATTTTTCCGTCTTTCCCGGTCGGTCCAGTTTTGTCCCGGTATATTTTTCTTTGAACAGTTTGATTAATGCCCTTTCCTCACCGAGATAATTTAAAATATTTCGGATCTGGCGGTCCAGTCTCTGGGACTGGGAAGACACCCTTGCGTATGCGTATAGCTTTCCCATTTGTTACACCGGCATTTTTGTATCAAAATAAACAGTCTGACAAAAAGTATCAAAACATGTGCAGATTGATGCCCTGGATGTTCCATATTTTAGTCTTAATCTAAAGCATAGTCTATTTTGATATCAAAATGCATTCTTTCCTTTGTAATCGGGAAGTGCTATGAAACACTCCCAATACTATATACGGAAAATGACTGCTGCCAATAACAACAAATTTATATTTTTTTCAAAATTTTCTTTCAGATCGGAAATTACTCCCTGTGATTTTTAAATTATAATTTTAAATGCATGCTACTTCTGGTATAATGATCAGAGAGAATTTATTTACAGAGAGAGAGGAAATGGAACATGAACTTTAAGAAACGGAACCGCTGGTATGGCTTGCTGCTATCCTTTGTCCTTCTGTTTTCACTGGGCGGATGCGGCGATGTGCAAACAGAAAACCCGCAGCCTTCCATTGAAACATCAGTTACTGACACCACACAGGAAGCTTCCGATGCGGAAGCGATCACCGATGAACTGGACCAGTCGGAGCTTCAGGATCAGGATGACACAGCACAATCTTCTGATGCCACACAGGTTTCAGATGCAGAGCAGGTCTCATCCACAAGTGCATCCCTTGATGCCATCCCTGCCTATGAAGGCTATGCATTTGTAGAGATCAATAACAATCAACCCTTTTTTACAGATGCAGACAAACAGAGAACAGATGCGTTTGAAGATTACAGTGAATTAGACAGTCTCGGAAGATGTGGCGTTGCCTATGCAAACATCTGTAAAGAACTGCAGCCTACGGAACCACGCGGAAAGATCGGAATGGTAAAACCGTCCGGTTGGCACACCGTAAAATACAATGACATCATCGATGGCAATTATCTTTACAACAGGTGTCACCTGATCGGATTTCAGTTGGCGGGAGAAAACGCGAACCCAAAGAACCTGATCACCGGAACCCGCTACTTAAATGTTGTCGGAATGCTGCCTTTTGAGAATGCAGTCGATGATTATGTCGATACAACCGGAAACCATGTACTGTATCGTGTAACCCCGATGTTTTCCGGGGATGAATTAGTTGCCAGAGGTGTCCTAATGGAAGCCTACTCTGTGGAAGATCAGGGCGCAGGCATTCAATTTTGTTATTATGTATATAATATCCAGCCTGGCATCGGAATTGATTACCAGACCGGTGACTCCTGGGAAGATGCAAGTGTTGTCGCAAAAGATAACACGACCTACCGGGTAACAGGCACCGCTCACGTTCAGGCACAGGAATCACAGACAGAAACAACCGAAACGATCACACCTCAGCCTGCACAGCAGGAAGTAGAATCCGCTTCTCCTGTACAATCAGAGCAGGGTTCGGAAGCCACCGTCTGGATATCCGAAACCGGTTCCAAATACCACAGCAAAAATAATTGCGGCAGAATGAATCCAGATAAAGCCACTCAGGTAACGGAGCAGGAAGCGATCAGCATGGGACTTGGAAAATGCTCCAAATGCTGGTAACAAAAAATAAATGCTGAACATATGAAAGGTAAAAAAGGATGCCGAAATTCTCGCCAGCATCCTTTTTTCTATCCATCTCAATTTTCAAACTTTTTATTATGTACCTTACACTTTACTTTTATCATCCTATGAAAATTTTAGCAAAACTTTCTCATATTAAGACTCATTTAATTCTTTATACATTTGAAATAAATCATAATACAATCCACTTTCATCAATAAGTTGCTCGTGTGATCCGCATTCAGCAATTATTCCATTATTAAGGACAACAATCTGATCTGCTACTTCTACCATATAATTAAACCTATGCATTATAATAAAAGCAATTTTGTTGTTTGTTTCATCATGGATTGTTTTTAATATTGCAGATTCCGTCTTTAAATCAAGGGATGCATTTGGTTCGTCAAAGACATAAATATCAGCTTCGCGATATAAAGTTCTTCCAAGAGCTAGCTTTTGCCATTGTCCTATCGACATCTGGGTTCCTTCTTGAAATTGATATCCAAGATTTTGTGACAAATCATCTGCACATTCTTCCAATCGAATTTTTCTTAGAATATCTATTACATACTCTTTACTATATTGCTTGCATATGTCTCCATAAATTATATTATCGGCAATAGTACTTTCATATTGAATATAGTTTTGAAATAAAGCACTCACTTTTTTTCGATACTGATTCAAGTTAATTGTTTTTAAATCATAATTATTAACAAAAACCGTTCCTGAATAATCATCATATATTCCCATTATTATTTTTACCAATGTTGTCTTTCCAGATCCATTGTTTCCCATCAAATCGAACTATGCCGCTTAAAATTTCTGATTGTAAGTGGAAGAAATATTGCAAATACGATCATATAAACTATTACAATCATTGTAACCTGATTTATTACAATATTTCCAACACAAAATGATATATAATATTCATAAAGTGAGGTCCCCAAAGTCGCCATAGCTGGCAATAATGACGTCTCTTTACAAAACGGACAAAACAGCGGAATAATTATTACCAGTAATATAACCACTAATACCGAAAATGGTGAATTCATTTTTGATGACAAAAATAATGTTATTGAAACTATTCCAAGCATCACAATATAATCAATCACTATACATAGCAGTACAGCTTCTTTAAATGAAACGCCATATGGAGACGAAATTGAAGCAATTTGTAAGGGCAAATCCCCACCTTCTGCTCCGAATGTTAATAATGGTATCGCTATCGCAATAAAAGCATTGATTAAAAATATTATTGTTGAAAAAAGTAATGCAGATATTATTTTTGCAGTAATAACCTTATTCTTTCCATACCTAGTTGAAAGAATTATTGAAGCAGTTCCTGTCCGATACTCTTCTGCAAAAACAGGAGCAATAGCAATACAGATTCCTATGATACATATAATAAGCATTTCAGAAGCAGATCCAAAATTTGACCATCCCAACGCATATCCATATTCAAATGGTGTATCAACCGCAAGTGCTTTCTGTATCCAATAATTCTTTTCTAACTTATTTAAGTCCTCACTATCACTAATCCGCTCAACGATTGTCCTATGCCTTGCTTCATAGAATTGTGCTCCATTATCCAACGATACATTTAATAAGTTAGATGATCCCAATTCATTGTTACTATATGCATTCCCTATCATATTCAGATAGCTACGTCTTGGTTCAAAATACTTATAATATACATCATCTTTTAAAGTTACTTCGCCACCACGCATGCTTGTCAAATTATTTAAATCACTAAATATTTTCTGATATTCATTTATATCTTGTGTAACACGTTCTTCTGTTAAAACCCCGGAAAGAGTATGAATATATATTTCTTTTCGGTATAATACTGCTGCCTTTCCTGACAACATATTTCCAGTTTCATCCCAAGTATGAAATTGTAGATATGGAAGAAGAAAAAAAATTACAGTTCCGGCAAAACAGCACAAAGTAACCATAACCGTTAGTTTCCTTCTACATAGTTTTACAACTTCAAGTTTTATAAGCTCAACCACAATTTTTCACCACCCTACATCATTCTGATTTTCTCGAAAATGAAAGAGATATAAATCTTCCAGAGTAGCTTTTTTCATAATAGCATCCACTGATGGTTTTTCGTCTGAAACAACACGCACATCTATCATACCAGCCTCCTCACGATGTATATTAACCACAGTGTATCTGTCATTAACTTGTTCTAATTGTTTCTCTGGAATTTGAATTTTCCAAACCTTACCCTCTAATGATAAAGCCAGATCCTGTGTTTTTCCTGTTAGAATAAGTCTTCCATTTTTCATTAACAAAGTGTAATCTGATATATATTCAATATCTGATACAATGTGTGTTGAAAGAATGACAATCTTTTCTTTGGCAAATTCAGCAATTATATTTCGAAATCGAACACGTTCTTTTGGATCAAGTCCAGCAGTTGGTTCATCCAGTATCAATATTTTAGGATTTCCTAACAGCGTCTGTGCAATGCCAAGCCTCTGCTTCATACCTCCCGAATATGTCTTGATTTTATTGTTAGCAACATCTGATAATGATACCAACTCCATAAGTTGTCTCACCTGTCTATTCGCAGATAATCTCGGGATTCCTTTCAACGCAGCTATATAGCGCATAAATTCTAATGCTGAATAATCCGGATAATATCCAAAATTTTGTGGTAAATATCCAAGCATTCTTCGATACTCTTCTCCCATACTTACAATTCTATTTCCATTGACAGTTATTTCTCCTTCTGTCGGTGCTAAAACATCACAAATCATTCGCATTAAAGTTGATTTTCCTGCACCATTGGCTCCAAGTAACCCATAAATTCCAGGAGTAAAAGTTTTATTTACATGATTTACGGCTACTTTCTCCTTATATTTTTTTGTCAAATTTTTAAGTTGGAGTTCCATAAATCTATCCTCACATTTCGATAATTTCTAGTATTCAATAAAATATTGTCTTGTACACTTTTTTAAAAGCAAATGTAATTCAATTCCTATAATCACAAGAGCAACAAAAAATGCACTATACCATCCTAACAATAATGCTTTACTAAAAAATTTTTCCTCCCAATGTGAAAAATAATAGAACAAAATCATTATCATTCCACACCATCCGCCGCAATACAACTCATTTCGCCTTGAAGAAAAATGATTCAAAACAAAAAGGCATCCAATTACTGTAAACAAAAATGGTACCAATAAATACATAATTGTCTGGCAAATACCAAATGAAAAATTTCTAGCCACAAATAAAGAACAAATTGTCAGCAAAAAAATATCAACAAATCCTATTAATGCAATACGTGAAAACAATACCTGACGTAAAGTAAAGCGTGTAGATATTTCAAGTTCCACTGTCCCATATACAAAAGATCTCGATAATTCTTTTGTCCATGGTAAGAAAAGAAGTGGTACCAATGTAGTAATATTTCCTATCGTATTCATGTCTTCCACCCTTTGCATAATTAGGAAAGCCAATACCAGCACTAGCAAAAATTGTATCACCCATACTTTTTTTCTTATAAACATAAACTGTACTACAAAGAAATTTCTAAAAGTAGTTTTGCTATCTACGCTTTCATATCTGTTAATTTTTAATCGTGCTTTGTGAACGGTTTGTTCCAAAGAATCATTATTTGATGAAGGCAAAATACATAAATAATATTGACTTACTTCTTTTTTCAAATTATTTTTCATCGTTATAAACTCCCATTTTTGATTTAAGCCTATTTGTTGCAATGCGAATACGATACATAACGGAGAACCTACTAATATCAAGAATCTTTGCTATTTCTCCTATCTGCAATTCCTCAAAATATCGCAAAAACAACACTTCTTGCTGCTCCGCTGATAATTCATTAATATAATTATGTAATTCAAAACTATCTATCATCTTATCTATTTCATCAGCAGCTCTAGTTGCAATACTTTCCTCTTCAAATGACGTTATATTTATTAACTTCTTCTTTTTAGTCCAATTAAAGCAAAGATTACGCGCTATCGTATATAACAATGCCTTAGGCTTTCCGTATTCTTGATATTTTGGAATATATTCTATAAATTTCATAAAAGTATCTTGTGTTAAATCCTCTGCATCAGTATAATCTCGAACTTTCCAAAAACAGTACTTAAATATATCATCATAATTGTTTCGAATAATGATTTCTACATCATTAGAGGTTAAATCTATTAGTTTCTTCTTTATCACACTGATAACCCCTCCTTACTATGTATAACAATCGTGAAGCTCAAAATGTGCAAAAAAAACAAAAATATTGATTATAAAAAGATTTTCTGATTTTAATAGCTCTCTTGTAAAAAACGGATGCTGAAATTCTCACAGCATCCGTTTTTCTCTCGTCATTTTTATATCGCTATTTCCACAGCTTTCCCTCTTTATAATGTTTCCTGCACAAAGCCACATAACTCTCATTGGAGCCAAGCATGATCTGTGCACCTTCCCGGACAATCTTCCCATCCGCATATCTGGTATTACACTGTGCCCGTTTGCCACACCAGCAGACCGTTGGGACTTCCTCTATCACGTCAGCGATCTCCATCAGCCGTTTGGAGCCGGGGAACAGGTGATTCAAAAAATCCGTTCGAAGCCCATAACAAAGGACTGGTATTTCATAAAAATCAACGATGTCCGACAGCGTATCTACTTCCTCTGCTGAAAGGAACTGAGCCTCATCGATCAGGATCGCATCCACTTTTTTCCCATGGTATAAATATTCTGTATCTGTTTCATTCCAGATTTTTGAAATTTCTTTCAAAAAATTGTCTACATACTCTGCCGGTGCAGCAAGGCCCATGCGGGATCTGATCTCCCGTTGCCCGTCCCGGTTATCCGTTCTTGGTTTTAACAGCACCGCATACTGCCCACGCTCTTCATAATTATAACGCACCATCAGAATGTTGGCAGATTTTGAGCTGCCCATTGCCCCATATCGAAAATACAATTTTGCCACGTTGAAACCTCTTTCTCTCTTGTACTTATCACCATATTATAAGCCCCTGGCACACATATTTCTACATTTTTGCAATGATTTCGCATTTTAGGGAAAAGAAAAAACCGACACTGGCAGTGCTTGCTATGCCCTGTCAGATATCGGTTTCTTCCCTTATCTCATCCTATATTTACTTTTCTCCTCCGCTTTCGATCCAATCTTTAACTTTATCATGATCCAGGACAATGATTTCTTTCCAGTCCACTTCCAGCTCCTCAAAAAGATCGTTCATTGCGTCCCAGATAGTCCATGCTCCATTTCCGGTCAGCCTGCCGCCATCCAGTATATGCTCCTGTGAGTCATACAGGGTATAATCAAATTCCATTTCACTTGTCTGCATGCAGACATACAGGGATTGGGACGGAACAAATAATGCGAAATGCTCCGGTGGCAATGCTTCAAAATACGGATTGTCCCATGCACCAAGTGGCATATGCTCCACAACATCCTGCTGCTGTCTCGTTGGCAAAAAGCGCTCCAGCTTCTGTTGCTCATAAAGAGGTTCAAACTTTTTCTCCAAGTCTTGGATAATCCCATGCACATTATTAAGCAATATCCATTTTGTAAACCGCTCTCTTGTCCACTCTTTTTTCTCCTCCTCCGTCATCTGACGATGTATCCGGACATGACTTACAGGAAGCTGCTGGCAGATATTCTGCAATGCTTCCAGAAAATTTTGATCCTCATTTACAGATGAGGAAAGATGAAACTCTAAGGATAAGGCATTTTTTCCACCAATGCGGTAAACTACGTCAAAATCCAGTCCCTTGATACGGATTCCAAGCGTTGCACGAATGCGCTTATCCTCTATGACGGTCTGCCACTGTGCATAATCCCGAAACTGCTGCATTGCTTCTTCCGCATGTTCATAACGTTCGCATACACTCTGCTTACAACCGCGTGTTGTCCATGTTGCAAGATCCTTGATCACATAATAAGTAACAATTTTGTTTTGTTCCATTTACTTTTTCTCCTTCTCTTTCTATTACACTGCTACATTCTTTGGCTCTTTCTTGAAAAAATCTGTTACTGGTTGAAATCCTATGTTATCTACAAAATAACTATCCGTTTTCCCCTTCCGGTGCAGTACAACAACATCACTGACGGATAAGGAATGCCCGAAGAAATCAGAAGGTCGGTCTATGTTGAACCGGCAGTAAATATCATCCAGTGTAGTTTTTTCATCCAATGGTGCCGTATAGGTTACGTCATACCTCGTATGCTCCACAGCCACACCTCTGCTCTGCCAGAATGACAGATCCATAAAATAGAACTGCCGATTTTCCTTATTTTCTTTCAACTGAAAGATTTCAAAATAGTCACTCGCAGCATCGGATGTCTCCTGACCGGAGTCTTCCGGTTCCGCTTTTCTTTTGCGGGCATTCGTCTGACTGATCTGCTCCTCTATCCGATCGATCAGATCTGCCGCTGTTGTCTGGATCGTATGCAGGGATGCCCGCAGTTCCGGCATCTGCCGACCACTGCTCCAGCCTATCAGATATGCAAAGGAATAATCGGAAGTATCCAGTCCCAGATACTGACATACCACATAAGCAATACTTTCTGCCTCAAATGTTAATGTATCCATTTGAGGCGTTATACCCATGTTTTTATAATGTTGATCTTTTAAATTATTTTCCATAAA
>OGJJ01000278.1_pt1 | contig 48854 bp, 39 predicted proteins | sample 1572081 | NCBI WGS metagenome assembly OGJJ01 (sample SAMEA2582122, study PRJEB24529) | metagenome | biome: Human gut stool | place: China | collected 2011
ATAAAAAACAATGAAATCACAACAAGAGTACATGAAGAACGTAAGCACAATATATTTTTTTTCTCAATTCCAGCTCAATTTCCCCTCAATGCCTTTTTCTTCCGATTTTCGTATGCTTATCTCACGGCAAAGCAGTACCACACCGGTATGACCTGCTGAATGCAAAATAGCAGCCTTAATGCGAAGGGGATCGTCTGCACGGAAATGTTTTGCCTTTACTGCAATCTGGTCAACAGTCAGAAATCCAAATCCATGAACCTCACAGAGCCGGAAAGGCTCCTCCTTCACGATCATAACTGCAGCAGGGCCAAATTTCTCCTGTATTTTTGAAACTTTTGCAGGGGTCACCCCAAAAGGGGACAAATACATCATCAGTTCCCGGATGGCACCGCTTTTTTGATATCCTTCCAAAATGTCATCTAAGCGCTTCTGCGTAATTCCTTTTACCTGAAGAAGTTTCTCCGGGCTGTCATTAAAAACATTTAGTGTATCTTCCCCAAACGTTTCCACGATGCGGGCTGCCATTGCCGATCCAATCCCTTTGATCAGGGATGACGACAAATAAGTCCGAATACCTTCTTTTGTGGTTGGCATGGTTACTGAAAAATTGCTCACACTATACTGCATTCCATATTTTGTGGGTTTCCAGTCTCCCGTCAGTTCCACATCCAGGCCTTCGTTTGTCGGAAGTTCGGTTCCAAATTCCTTTTTCCAATGGAAATACTGCAGATTCCTTCCCTGTTTACTGAAAAACGGTTTCGATTTTCAGATTTCAGAGTTTTCCGAATCGCCTGGATCCGCTCAAAGCCTTCCTTTTCGTACCATATGGCAGCCTGTGCCCTGCATCTTGCCTGCTTCTCCTGATTATCGAAATTTACCGTTTCCGATCCCTTCTCATGATTTTTCGGTAAATCCTCGGTCTTTTCAGCATCTGCATGTACTTTACGGGCATCTGCATTCTTTTGCTGTTTGTTGTCACCATCATTCTCATTCGTTTCCTCCTTGTCCTTTTTCATAATAAATTTTTCATAGAAAAACAATCCTGCTGCAACCGGAATGACCAGTGAAAGGGACTGTATGATCACTGCCAGAAATATCGGCCATAAAAATGGTGATACTAACAGACCAAAAATTCCAGTTATCACGCACAGCTTTTTATGTGCAGACAACCATTTGTTCATTTCCTCCATCATAAGCATTTCCTCCTATGATTTGCTCAGTCAAAATCCAGATTTTCATCATCTGCTTCCATGTACCGGTCATCAATATCCTGACTACGCTCCCGGCTTCTTGCCGATGTTCCTCTGGACCTTGTCCCGCCAGAATTTGATCTCCGTCTGTCATCTGATGCACCTGCCCTGGTATTGCTTCTGTACCTTCCAGCTTCACATTCTCTGTCATAGTCGCGGTCATCCATTTCTGTTGCTCTTTCACTTCTGGTGCTTCTGGAAGCTGAACGCTGGTTTTCTGCACGGTCAGAACGGTTTCGATTAGAAGATGCCCTCGTTTCTCTTTCCGGTTCTTCCCGCTCGTCATTTCCAGATTCTAAAGCTTTCTTACTTTCTGCAAAAGAAATCTCTTCTATCATAAGCCGCATGCCGTAGACATTTTCACCAGCCCGATTCTTGTAGTTATCATTCTGCATACGACCTTCTACCAGAATCTTGATCCCCTTAAACAGATATTTTTCCGCAAACTCTGCTTTTCTGCCAAAAGCCGTACAGCTGAAGAAATCTGCTTCCGGATCTCCTCTTCGTACAAATTTCCGGTCTACCGCCAAGCGAAAGTTTGCGATTGCAAGTTCACCATTCTCTGTCTGTGTGTAGCGTAAATCAGGATTTTTTACTACTCGTCCCATCATGATTGATTTATTCATAGTTGTCCTCCCATAGCCTTATAAGGTTTTCCAGTTTCATTCCAGATGCTCCCGCATACATTTGACTAATGCTCCCATACCATTTTTTCGGATCTCGCGGGCAGCAGAGTCAGCCGTACATAAATTTTTCGCCATCTCCAGTGATTCTTCTCCCGGATGTGTTGCAAACAATACCGGTATCAGATAAAACAGAGATTTTTTGACCAGCATATCATATGCCATCTTAAAAGATTCAGGCGAAGTTTCTTTTCCATCTGGATTACATACAATCTGCCATACTCCTGGATATTCGATAATCCATTCAAGAAGGTGCACAACCTCCTTTTCCATCTTTTTTCGTTTCATAACGCCCTCCTTGCATTCTGAGTTTCCTTGTGTTTTTTTGTGATCCTCCTTTCCTTATTTGCTGATCTGTACTTGTTGTCTGCCATATTTTTGCAACAAAAAAAGGCCATTTAGAAATTTTCATTCTAAATGACCTTATTCATTACAAAGGCAGGAGGCTTTTGGCTCCTTAATGTTTTACTTCCGGTCAGATCCGGAACCAGCGTTTCTTATCTGTGTCTACAGATACAAATACAAATCTCACAATCATATTAACACAAGATATTGTTGGCGTCAATCGTGCTTTTGCTATATTTGGTGTTTTCGATTTTCAAAGATTTAATCAACTTCTCTTATTACTTACGGAAATGTAATTTTACCATTTTTATTTATACGAATCTTAAATGTACCACCAAACATTTTATTGTTATTTTTTTTATCTCTACAGCAAAAATATCCAATTGCGGTATCTCCTCCCTCTCTTCGGTCAAATTATTCTTTTGTCATCTGATTTTAATTTCTATTTTTCCTTCCACTTGGCTATATAAATCCAGAGGATCTTCATCACTTTCATAAACACGTCCTTCGCCTTCTCCGTAAGTATCTTCTATTCCAGTTTCATATTTTTTATATGTTGTTCTGTTTTTTTCTTCTTTATTTACATATAATTCTAATGTCACCGTTTTAGCATCTGGAGAAATTCCTTTATATTTTGTATTATTTCTGCTTTCTTCAAACACAGTCTCTGTGTCTCCATAATTTGTCATTCTATAAAGCCCCTGATTTCCTTTATCGTCGGTTCCTAGTAAATAATAATCTTCATATTCTTTATTATCCAAATTTCCATAAATTGTACTTGCCAAATCGTTTAAGCTCATTTTTGAAATCGTCAGATTTTGATTTGGAGATATCTTTATTTTTTTATTCACATTTACATTTATTGTATTCTTCTCTAATTCTTCCCAATTTGATGAAAATTCAAAAATATAGTCATCCGTATCTTCTGTATCTGCAGTATCCATTTCTGTTGGATCAAATAACCATACTTTCATTTTTATATCTGCTGTATTATCTTTAATAGTTGTATCTTCCAACCTATAATGACAAACCTGACCATCTGTTCCGTTCTCCTTTTTCTCCAGAGCATATGTTCCATCTAACTGTGCTGCTTTTCCATTTATCTCCACTTCTGTTAGTAGAATAGTCTCCTTTTCTTTTGAATCATTTATATTATCAGATATTGCCACCCATAAATTCTCCTTATCAGCAGCAATTTCATCTAACGTAATAGAAATTCCATTTTTAGTAATTGTTTTTCCAACACTATCTATATATGATTCTACATTTTCATTAATCCCCAATGCAGTTTGAATCCACGAAGTAATCTGTTCCCAGGCCGCCTTTATCTCATGCGGATGTCCCAAGCCTCCTATCAATAATGCTATTACAACTCCTGCTGCTGCAATCTTTGCTAATTTTAATTTCAAATTAACATTTCGCTTTTCCCATGGCAGGGAAGCTTCATAAACAAATTTTTCATCTATTTCTCCCATCAGATTCAAAAAATTATTTTCTTTTTTCATATGATTTCTTTCACCTCTTCCCATAATTTGTTTCTGCTTCGAAAAAGACTGGATTTAATTTTAGTCTCAGAGCATCCATGTCTTTTTGCAATGTCTTTAATATTATCCATATACCAATATCGCCTGACAAAAATATCCCTGTCCCCTGCTTTTAAATCACTTAAAAATTTTTCTAAAATATTCAAAATTTCCTTTTTCTTTATATCCTCTTCCACATAATCCTTTATTGTATTTTCCAGTTTTTCCACTTCACCACAAATATCCATCATATGTGTATCTGCTCTTTTTGAAGCATTTTTCCTTCTGAAATTGTCCAATGCCAAATTTCTGGTTATTTTTCCAAGAAATGCAGATAATTTTGTTGGCGTTTTGGGCGGAATCTTATTCCACGTTATCAGCCACGTATCATTTACGCATTCTTCTGAATCTTCTGTGTTATATAAAATATTCCATGCAATCTTAAAGCAAAATTTTTCGTACTTTACTTCTACCTGGCGAATTGCATCTTCTGATCTTTCTAAAAATAAATTTATAATATGTGTATCTTCCATATCACATTTCTCCCCTGTATATTAGTGTTTTTACGCAGATAGGTTATTTGCAGTGTGCCATATTAATGTTGTCTATTATATAGAACGTATTTTTTTCTGTTTGGTTGCACTTTTTTTATAAATTTTTTTGTTACCATAATTCCATTATCACTATAACATATTATCTAACCATTCTTCTCTCTCTGGTCAACTATTAATAGCGTAATCTGCTTCTGCAAATAAAGCTACATGCAAAAAATGAAAATTGAAGCTGCCATTCCATGCATTCATGAAAGGCAGCTCCTGCTTAAATCATTTTTGTTTAACTACTACTTTTACTTTTTTGCGGATCTTTCCAGATTTCACTGTGATATAGGCTGTTCCCTTTTTCTTTCCGGTGATCACACCCTTGGAATTTACCGTCACGATCTTCTTATTCGAAGAACTGTAGGTAACTTTCTCCTGGGAAGTGATCGGGCTGATGACCGGTTTCAGCGCAAGTTTTTTATTCCTTGCAACGGTCACTCTTGATTTCAGTCCGGTGATCTTTGTTGTTCTTACCGTTGTTTTCTGCACAGTAATGGAAATGACCTGTTTCTTGCCGCTGGCCAGTGTAATGGTCACTTTGGCTTTTCCGGCTTTCAAGCCTTTCATCGTTCCCTTGCTGTTTACAGAAACGATTTTCTTATTGCTGGAAGTCCAGCTTTTAACGGAATCACCCTTTGCAAGTCCGGAAACCTTTATTTTGGAAGTAGACTGTTTTACTTTCAGCTTAATGCGGGTAGCCGTTACCTTGATCGTAGGTGTCAGTTTTTTGCCGACGGTCCTCTTTTCCTTGCGGCCCTTGTTGCTGGTACGCATCTGTACAGCCGGCGCAAATACCGTGGCTGCAGAGATCGTTTTCCATGGTCCGAACACCTCCGGTACTTCTGTAGGTGTTGGTGTCGGAACGTTTTCTTTTCGCTGTATGGTAAGAAGATAGTCTGTTTTTCCGCTTCCGGCAGCTGTTACCGTGATCTTCACCTGTGCTTCGCTTGCATCTGTTTCCCAGTATACATTTACACGTTTCGTTTTTCCGTTTGCCACAACCGGCATGGATACTTTCTCAACACCTTTTACTTTCTGTACCGTTACCATGGCATCCCCATCTGAAGGTTCCACATAAAGGCGGAGGAACTTTTCCTTATTTTCCTCTTTGTCTGCAAGATACGAAACGGTATAGCTGGTTTTGGTGCTGTCAAATACCGGTGATAATGTAAGATATTTTGAAGTATCTGTAAAAGTATTGCTGGTACTTACCACCAGGTTTACCAGGGAGGAATTTCCAAGCCCGCTGGTAAGGTGGAAGATATAATCCCTGCTCTTTCCGTTCAGTGTTGTTTTAACCGTAACATCTGCCTGTCCGGATCTTACATCTGCCACATAAGTTCCATTGGAAGCTTTTCCGTTGACAGTCAGGGTACATCCGGCAGGTGCTTTAAATGTCAGGGTCACTTTTGTAGCATTTTCAGCAACCCTTAAGGTATGCTCTTTTTCCGAACGCTGGAATGCTTTTTCCCAGCTGACCCGGCCAGTATCTGCTTCTGCTGATACACTGTCAAGGTAAGCTCCATTTGTTTCCAGTGCCATCAGATAACAGGAGTCATTCTTATAATAAAGTGTCCCATCCCTGTCTACGCAGATCGGACTGATGCAGTACTCCTGCTGTGCGAGTACCGGACGGAAGAGTTCTTTCGGTTTTCCGGAAGTCTGGCCCGGCTCATCTGTCAGCATATAGATACCGCCAGGTTTTGCATTGTAGGTAAAATACAGATAAACACGTCCATCCGCTTTGCCATCTCCATTAAAGTCCTGGTTTTCATAAGCGGTCGAAAGAAGCGGTGCTGCCTGCGGATATCCCGGGATAGAAACTTTATATGCAAGGGAAAGACCGGAAGCAGATTCTGTCAGGACATCAAAATGGTGTCCCCCATCCGCATTGTACTGTCCGCCGTTTCCGCAGACACCTACATAGATTCTTCCTTTATAGACGACCGGTGTGGATGTTGCCGCACCGCCCAGGTTATAGCCTGCCACTGCACCGAAAGTACCATCTGCATTCATGGCAACCCGGTAGAGATAGCCGCCTTTGGTCGTAAAATAAACATATCCGTTGTTATAAACAATGGTGGATCGGATATCGCCGATCATGTCCGTGCGCTTGTCGATCAGCTGTCCGGTGTGCGTATTAACTGAATACAGGATAGAAGTATAGGCATCACCGGCCCCGTCATCAGAACCAAACACCAGATAATTTTCGGACGCATAAGCACCTGTCCAGTAAAAACCGCCCTTATGGTTATATTTCCAGGTACAGTATTTTATCTCATCACCTTTTGACGGGTCTTCATCTGTAACAGAAAGGCAGAAGTAAGAACCAGGGGTTGTATCCGAAGTCCAGGTTCCGGTATAAATATATCCATCCTTATAGGTGATCGGGGAAAGTGTCTGGCCTCCCAGGCTCTCACTGATCCAGAGGGATTTTAAAGAAGTGGCACTCAGTGCCTGGATCTGTCCGCCGCCGATCTGTGCAAAAAGCATTCCTTCCGCATAAGCAAGCGGGATCATGGCATACTGCATATTTCCGTGCATCTGTTCACTGGTCTGCACGATATCCCCGGTATTTTTATCTATTTTATAGATGAACTGTCCGGATGCCACGTAAAGATAGCCGCCCAGGATCAGTGGAGGGGTAAGTGCTGCATCCCATCCCTTTGCATCCAGATGCAGGGACCATTTCTGCACCGTTGTATCCTTGCTGGTCGGCGTGGAGGTATTGGTGATCCCGTTATTTGTTTCACTGTTCCGGTAACTGCTCCAGTCATTATCCGTGATCTCTGGCTGCGTTGCCGTCTGCTGTTCCAGTTTTACCTGGATCTCTGTTTCCTCACCTACCGTAAACTTCTCTCTTCTGGAGATATATCCATGTCGTGACACATTCCAGGTATACTCATCCCCGTAATAAAGAGAATCATACACAGAAGCATCTTTGGAAGGTTCCACACGCTCCCCTTTAGAATCATATACACTGACCACTGCATCCGATGGATCTGTTACAAAAGTGATCGAGGACTTTGCTTTTTTATGTACGGTGATCGTATAGGTTCCTGTGGAAGTATAAGTGATATCCTGATAAGCCGGATCCTGATAAGTCCCGTCTTCTTTCATCTGGAAAGTGATCTTGGTCTCAGAACCGTCAAGAGGAATCTCAATGGCATTGCTGCCGGATACTGCCTGTCCGTTTACGGTAAGGCCATACCACTTGTCATTAAAGGCTTTTGCAGAAACTTTTACAGATTCTGTATTCTCACCCACTGTCACATCATAATCCCTGGTGATACCGGCACTGTCAAATTCTGAGATCAAGTTTTTGGCCATGTCCGTGTCCACGGGAAGGTAACAGCCGATCATGGAAAGATCCAGCCTCCGGAGCACTACGATCTTGTAAGTCTGGCTGTCTGTGGCTGTACCGGCTGTTACTGTGTAAACAGCCCTTTTTCCATTATCCTTTGTAAAAACATTTGAAAAATTATAACGTTTCCCATCGGTATATCCGGTTGCAATGATCTCACTCTCAACCGTCTTTCCATCAAGATCGCAGGCAGATAACCGGATCGTTGATCCCTCCGGCGCATCGGCTCCCAGATCTGCCGTTACATAAAATCCGGTAGAATTATAACTGGATCCGATCTCAACGGTATAGGTTTTCCCACCATAAGTTTCATCCAAATCTTCCCTGCGGCTGATCTCCAGAGGATCCTTAACGCCATAGCCGGAATACACACTGAGATCCCTGAGATATTCTTTCGTACTGTTCTCCCCGGCAAATGGAGCATCCTCAAAGGTAAGTTCTGCAGAATCTTCATCGTCAGAGCCGTCCATGACCAGTTCCTCCTGATCCTCGCCGTTAAATTCCCCCTTTGAGAATTCCGCATCTTCTGGTTGCTCTGTTTCCGGTTCTTCTGTGATTTCCACGTCACTGTCTCCCGGCTCTTCTGTGATCTCGATCCCTTCCTGGACATCCGGCTGTTCTTCCGTCTCTGCTGCCCCGGAAGAAAAATCACTTTCCATGGATATGTCGGCTCCATAAACTGGAGCTATCCCTGCCAGCATACTCACCGACAGAAGGACTGCCAGCCATTTTCCTAGTCTTCCTTTCATCTGATGTTTACCTCCCTTTTTTTACTACTGAAGCAGTGGATTCCTGCTTTTTATTTTTCTGAAACTGCGTCTCGCTCCTGTCCACAGGAGCAGGTACAAAACTCCTGCCAGTGCAAATAAGGATAGAATCCTGGTAAAGAGTTTCATGTGCGTCCAGGTGTCTGTTACTTTACTTCCTACCAGTTCCGGGATACTTTTTCCTTCGTTTTTGGAGGAAGCGGATGCTGTCCCGGATGTAGTCTCTTTTTCTTTGCTTTCAGTCAGTTCTTCTGTGGATGACTCTTCTGTTTTCTCTTTTGTTTTGTCTTTTACGGCATCCGCTTTTTTGCTGCTTTTCTTTTCACCTGATGTACCGGAACCGGAACCTTTTTTCTTCGTGCCTGCATAAGCCGTCAGTTTCTTTTCCTTGTTTTCTTCCGTGTTGTCCGATCCGTTTTTTCCATCTGACGTGCCTTTTCCGCCAACCGTTTTCAGATTTGTAAGGGATCCTTCCCCATTATTGCCTTTGCCCGGGACTCCGGCTTCACTTTTATTCCCACCATATCCGGGTCTCTGGGCGATCGAACCGGAATTTCCATTGCCCCCATTTCCCGCTGTCCCGTTATTCTTCTTTCTGACATCAGGGATCCGGATCACCATCGGACTGCTTACATTGCCCACAAGGTCTTTCACCACGATCACCACATCTTTTTCACCTTCTGACAGGCCTGTAATGGTCAGGGTATCGCTTCCTTTCAGTACTTCTCTTCCCTCTTTTGAGGTATCCGGGGTCTGTACTTTCGCACCGGCCTCTATGACACGGTAATAGCATTGTCCCCTTTCACTGGTCTTATATACTACTGAGGCCTGGTCCACGGATATCCTGCTGGCACTGATCTTTTTCAGTTCCGGCGGTGTCTGGTCCGTGATCCCAAGTGTCAGGTAATAATCCCTCCGGGTGCCGTCCTGTGCGGTTACCTGCACCCGGACCATAGCTTCCTTTTCCTGGTCTCCGAAATGGATCTTCCAGTAAACATGCCCCTTTCCATCGTTGCTTTCTTTGATGGTCTCATCTTTTTCCACGGTAGAATGCTTCACTCCGCTCAGCGCATAGATCTTGACCGTGGCATGTTCTTCTTCCGCTGTCAGCCAGATGTTCAGGCTCTGGCGTTCCCCGTCATAAACCGCCTTGTATCTGTCACGGTCCTTGTTTAATGCGGGATTTAGTTTTAAGATCCCTTTTCCCCAGGTATCGGAGCTGGATATATATAATTCTTTCAGATCCGCATTGCTGCTTTTAACTTCCGGAGTGATGGTCGGTTCCGGTGTAACAGAAGGCTCCGGCGTAACGGAAGGCTCTGGAGCTGCCGTCGGTTCCGGCGCAGCGGATGGTTCCGGAGTGGCAGTTGGCTCTGGTGCAGCAGTCGGTTCCGGCACAGCGGTTGGTTCCGGTATCTGGGTCGGCTCCGGTTCTGCAGTCGGCTCCGGTTCTGCAGTCGGCTCCGGAACGGCGGTAGGTTCTGCGGGTACCGATGGTTCTGCCAGCGTTTCCCCTTCCGAACTCTCTGTGCTGTCTGCTGCATAAACTTCCCTGACAAAGATCGCATCTGTTTCTGGTGCAGCCCCTCCTGCCAGAAGTCCTGCAGAAAGGGTCCCGATAATAAATTTGTTAATGATCGGTCTCTTTAAATTGTTTTTTTTCATTACCAGTCCCCCCATACTTCGCCGTTATCCCCGACACCCAGATCTGCTCCGGAATACAGGGTAAAGCGAAGCCTTACTTCGTCACCGTCTGCCGGGAAATAGCCCGACATTCCAATGTTCATATATTCACCGTTTACAAAATACATCCAGCCGGAATTCATGGTAAAATCAAATTCTCCCAGCCAGTTGGCATCATGCCCGGACAGCTGGCAGTTTACTTCTGTCAGATGCGCCATCAGGTCATCCGGGATTGAAGCTCCGGAAGTGATGCCGCCGCGTCCGATAGCTTTCAGGTAAAAACCTCCTGTTGCACTTCCATCATTCCTCCAGTCAAACCCGCTGTTCTGCAGAAGCCTTAAGACCACGGAGGAAAGCTGTTCGCCCTGATAAAAGTCGATGGATGTCGCCGGCAGGATTGTCCCAAGTCCGACAGTCCCCGCCTCAATACTGACCGTGATGGAGCCGGCAGGTTCTTCCTGGCTCTCATTCCCTTTATAGATGGTAAACGTTGGAAGCGTAGTACTCCATCCCTCATCATCCGTTGCCTTGATATCCACAGTGTTGCTGCCCTCATTCAGATCCAGACGGTAAGCCAGGATTCCCGGCGAAGGCTCCCCTTTTGAAGAAAGTCTTTCACCGTTTCCATATACTTCCAGTGCCGTAGAGGATAAGCTGTTCCCGTACCAGTCTACCGCCTGTACATAAAATGTACGGTATGCGGCGTTTACCGTTTCCCCATCTGCCAGGTCTGTGGCAATTGTAGGATAATGATCTTCCTCCGGTGCCTCCGTCGGGTCTGGTTCCGGGGATGGCGTAGGCGTTGGACTGAGTGGTATCTGTGCCCCATCCTGGTTCCGGTCATCATTCTGGTCTGGTGTTTCTTTCTGGCTTTCATCATCCTGGTCACCATTTTTATCATAATGAATGGTATTGTCTTTGGAGCTTTCGTTATTCTCCCCACTGGAACCTTCTTCCGGATCCGTATCTTCTTTTTGGGTATCTTCCTTCTGGCTGTCCGGTTCCGGTGCCTTGGAAGCTTCCGGCTCTGGTGTCGGCTCCGGGGTGACAGTCGCCTGTGCCTCTTCCTTTTTCTTTTCCGGTTCTTCCTCCGGTTCATCTTCCAGGATCTGTGCCTGTTCTTCAAAGGAAGATTCTTCACCCGTGGAAGCATCTTCCTGGCTTCCGGCATAAGCATATCCCTTTCCAAGATAGCCCTTTAAGGAGCTTTCACTGTTCACCCCCTGTACCGGGTTTTCACTTTTCTCCGGTTCATAGTTTTTCATTCCCAGAAATAATACTCCAGCAAAAAGCAGGAGACAGACAATAGCTGTCAGAAAGGAAAGCCGGTTATTCTTTTTTCTCTTTTTCATGGTCATTTCCTCCTTAATACAGCCTTTCTATGTATTTCATGATCCAGTTTCCATACCAGCTTCTGGCTTTTTTCAGTTCTTTTTTCATCTTCTGCACGCACAGAGCGGTATCCTTTCGTTCTTCTTTTGATACAGCATGAGGACTGAACGCAGCCTTTTCCCCGATGACGCTTGTTTTTCGGTAACACTTCATGGCATCTTCCGAATAAAGCTCAGGGCCATGATAATAAAGAAGCCGCGCATATCCGGCCATGGCGCGAACCGCCTGGCGGTCATCTTCACTTTCAAACAGTTTTCTCCGTCTTCTGTTTGCGTGGATGCGGAGCACACAGACCGTAAAGATAAATACCAGGCAGAAGAGGTCAAATACCGCAAGCAGGAGGATCAGAAGCTTTTCGATTCCGAACAGTGCCAGTTTTAAGCTCCAGTGTGTCTGGATGTTCTCCTGTGCAGGCGGTTCGTCCTGTGCTTCCGGGATGGCGGCTGCTTTGGCTCCTTTTGCCTCCAGGCCTGCCGTGAGGTCTGCTTCCTCCATGACATTATAGTATTCCGGTGTCATTTCTACCGGTACCCATCCAAGGCCGTCCATATAGATCTCGGTCCAGGCATGTCCATTCTTTCCCGGGACTTCTATCGTATCCCCCGGGTTTTTATCTTTGATATCTTCCGGTGTGATCAGATAGCCTTCCACATAACGGGACGGGATCCCGTAATAACGGAACATCAGTGCCGCTGCCGTGGCATAATGGACACTGTGGCCGATCCTGGTGTTTGTCAGGAAGTCCTCTGCAAAATCCCCCTGTCCGGTATACGGATCGGCTGCCGTGCTGTAAGTCAGGTTCTTCTCCAGATAGGAACGGATCCTGCTTATCGCTGTATAGTAATCGGTATGCCCCTGTTCCCGGTTTCCACCGTCCCCCAGTTCTTTGCGGAACAGGGTTTCCAGTGCACCGGACAGCTTCGTATCCTGGCTGTACACAAATGCGTTGTAATAACTCTCATCATCACGGTAGGAATCCCCTTCATCCCTGGCAAGTGCCTGATAGACCCTTGCCCCCAGCACCGTAAAATCTTTTACCAGGTTTCCATTTGCCTGATAGTGATAGTTTCTTGCTCCAAAGAGTCCTTTTGCTTTTAACATACTGTCAGCAAACGGTGTCTCTTTCCTGTATCCGACAGGCAGTTCTGTAATCTCATAAGGGGTATAGAGATAACGGCTGTCTGCCTTTTCATTTTTTATGTCCACTTCGGATACTTTGTCAGAAAGGGTATCATCATCTGCAAGTGCCCTTGCACGGCTTAGCTGGGTCTCCCCATAAAATCCATCCTGGTGCAACCAGTAAAAGAGCGTCCTCTGTTTATAGGCGTCCTCCGTATCCAGGCTTTCCCAGGAAGAACCGTCATACACGCTTCCCACAAATCCTCTCAGGTAGAGAGAATCCGGATTTTCCATGGTAACGGAAAGTGCCGTATCGTCTGAGGCACTCCAAGCGCCGCATTCTTTCAGCTTTCCATCCGGAAGGGTATTGATCTTTCCTTTTTTGTACCGCAGGCTGCTGATCCCGTCCAGGGCCTCTTTTTTAGCTTCTGTGACAAGTGTCGAGGAACCATAGTCTTCGGACGGCATAAACTGTTCCAGAAGGATCCCGGCTGCCAGCATTACCGCACATGCCAGGATGCTTCCTGTCAAAAATGCCCGGCTGCTCTCTGCCCGGTGGCGTTTCCTTCCAGAACGGGAAAGGATAAGATTCAATTCCAAAAGGATCCCCATGTAAAAAATAACTCCTGTGCCTGCATCCGGTTCCATACCAAGGATTCCCGAAAGGACAGGAAGTACCAGAGCCCAGGCAAGCACCAGTAGATAAGACTTCAATTTCAGGATAAGGAATCCGCAGACTGCCGCTGCCATTCCAAGATAAATAAGGAATACCATGCGGGCGGCATCCCCTCCCTGTATCCCGGCAGTCTCAAACCTTTTGAGGTAAATTCCTGCCCGGCTTCCCAGGATGTCTGCCATATCATTCCAGTATAATGCCATGCCGTCTAAGAGCTGTCCATGGAACAGGAAGATCCCTGCGATGGAAACCATTCCCAGTCCCAGCCGTCCATAAAGCCCATATTTTCCCATTCTTTCTGTTGCAGTACAGAACACTGCCATAAGAAGCACGCTTCCCAAAATCGGTGCCATGCGTTCCTGCTCAGTAAGGACACTCATAAAAAGCAGGAGCCCTCCGCCTGCACTCAGCCAGATCAGTGCAGTTTCCAGCAGGATACCGGACAGTTGTTTTCCATATGCTGTTTTTGACTGTCTTTTGGATTCTGTGATCCGTATTTCCATAATACCTGTTCTCCTCCACTGTCTCTGCCGCCTGTGCCGCATCCTACGATAGTCACTTCTCCCTTTGCTGCCAGGAGTTCTGCTTCTTTGTCCTGCGGGTCGCCGGTTATATATACATAGTTTGCAAAATTCTGTATTCCCGGGTCTTTCAGATATTCCCGTACTGTGACCGGTGTTTTTGCATCACTTCCATAACGCAGGAAGCGGTACAGGATGTTTTCGCGGTCCTCTTCTGTACGGATCTTCTCCAGCCGGAACTTCCCAGTGCTGTGGTCATAGACTCCGGCCTGGCAGGAGATCTTCTTTTCCATAAATCTCTGAAGGACTGCGGAAAAGACTTCTGCCACCGTTTCCGCACGCTGCGGATCCCGGTCTGCCTGAAATGCTTCTGCCAGGATCAGTACCGTATCATCCACCGGGAAGCTTTTTTCCCGGATCATAATGTCATCCAGCTTTCCGGACAACTTCCAGTGGATCTGCCGGATACTGTCACCAGAACGATATTCCCGGATGTCATAAGTTTCTCCCGGATCATCCCCCGGGCGGCTTCCGGAATAGCGGAAACTTTCCATGTCGAATCCTTCCCTTGTAAAAAGGGAAAGCTCACCTTTTTGTCTTTCCGGCATGACAACGGTATAAGCACTTGCGTCTGCTTTCCTCTTTAAAGAAAAGATGCGGAAAAAGTCCTGGCATTTCCAGTCAGAAAAACAAAATCTGATGCAGCCGCACCAGCTGCTGCCGGTCTCAAACCCGATGACCTGTTTTTCCTTTCCTCCCAGGGAAAAGGAAAGAGGGATCTCTCCTTTTTCACCGGTAAAAAGATTTTCCCACCGGAGCACTCCTGCCCCACCAAATACCGGCCATGCAGACTGGTTTTCCATCCGTATTTCCCCGTCAAAACGCCCCATTCTCTCTGTCGCCTTTGGAAGATGCAGTTTTATAACGGCCTTTTTTCCGGATAAGGCCACACTCCCTGCGGAAAAGATCAGAAGAAGGGCGGAGAGTAAGAGAACCGCTGCAAAGAGCCATGTGCCTGTAATTACTGCTGCTCCTGCCATGCAGACCAGCCACAAAAGCCACAGGATCCTGTTCTTTATCATCCTTCCACCTTCGGTTCCGGCACTTCTGACAGGATCTCCGAGAGGATCTCACGGGCAGTTTTTTCCTGATACCTTGCCTTGGAATCCAGGATCATCCTGTGTGCCGCAACGTCCTTGAATACCTCCTGCACATCCTTTGGAATGACATAATCCCTTTCTTTCATGTAAGCAGCTGCTTTTGCCATCCTTACCAGTGCCAGGGTTCCACGCGGGCTTAATCCCAGCGTGATCAGCACATGTTTCCTTGTAGCTTCCGCAAGGTCTGCCACATAGTCGAGCACCTGGTCTGCTACATAGATCTCCTGTACCTCTTTCTGGAGTTTCAGCACCTCATCACGGGTAACTACGGTCTTTGCATTTTCTAGAGGATTTTCCTTCTGTCTGTCCCGTAACAGTTCGACCAGGCTCTGGTGATCCGGATATCCCATGCTGACACTGATCATAAAACGGTCAAGCTGTGATTCCGGAAGGAGCTGTGTACCGGAAGAGCCCACCGGGTTTTCTGTGGCAATGACTACAAACGGGGATGGTACACAATGGGTTTCCCCGTCTACCGTCACCTTTCCTTCTTCCATTACTTCCAGAAGGGCAGACTGGGTCTTGCTGGAAGTACGGTTGATCTCATCTGCCAGTAAAAGGTTGCACATGACCGCCCCGGCACGATAGGAAAACTGTCCGTTCTGTTTGTCATACATGGTAAATCCGGTCACATCGGAAGGGACAACATCCGGGGTGAACTGGATACGGTTAAATTCCATCCCCATGAGACGGCTCAGTGCCAGTGCGGTCGTCGTCTTACCGACACCAGGAACATCTTCCAGAAGGACATGTCCCTTTGCGAGCACTGCCATGAGGATCTTATCTGTGATATCTTTTTTTCCTTTAATGATTTTCTCCAGCTGATCCTGGAGTTCTGTTATTTTCTGCGGCATTTTTTCCTCCATCCTTATCTGTGGTCTGTCATATCAAAAAAACTGTTTTCCTTATCCTGGTAACGCTGGTAAGCCACCAGTGCACAGAATCCCTGGTCTGTTGCCATAGGATCGCTCTCTCCGTCCAGGATGTGTTTAAAGCTTCCATCTTTCTGATAAAAAGTCATCAGTGTATCATACAGGCCTTTTCCATCTTTCTGGAAGCGTTCATCCTCATTGCAGTCTACGCCTACCGCACTGAGGGCGATCACGGTCTGGGAAATAGATTCTGAACTCTTTGCACCAAATGCGGTATAACCGCCATCATCGTCCTGTATATCTGCCAGAAATTCCACACCCTTGTCAATGACTTCCTTTACATCTTCTTCATCCTGGTATGGTTCCAGGCTCTGCAGTGTCATGGCGGTCAGATCCACATCCCCGTCTTCTGCGTTATCATCCAGGGAAAATCCGCCATCTGCTTTTTCCCGTTCCAATATGTAATCCAGATATTTCTGTTCCAGTTCCCCGTCTTTATTGGCATCCGGGTCATCGGCATTTAAGGCGATCAGTGCATAGATGGCACCGTTTAAACCCTGTGAGACCACTGCATCAAAATCTTCCAGTGGCTTTTCGATATCATAGCCGCCAATATCTGTCGGATCCTTTCCTATGGATTTCAATGCCATGACTGCCCTGGAATACTCCGTATAACGGTTATCACTGAGCACGCCTTCCTGGTCTTTGACCCGTTTTTCAAGATTGGCACGATATTTTTCGAAATAGTTCTCATCCACCGTTTCTCCCGAACGGGCAAGTGCGATCACAGTCCATTCCCCACCCAGGGTATCTGATGCCGGTGATGTTACGGTTTTCTGTTCATAAGCAGCTGTTTTTTTCAGTGCATCTTCCAGTTTTGGGGTTCCGCCCCCGCAGCCTGTCAAAAGCCCCGCTGTGGTAACTAACACCAGAAACTGGCATGTCCTTTTTTTTAGTCTGTTCATAATTTCCCCCTCATTTTTTCGTTTATCTGTTTTATGCAAAGAATCACATCTTCTTTATTGGAACATTCTATCGTCCAGGTCCGTTCCTTTGTGCAGGGAAGAAGTTTTAAAACCTTTTCCCATGGAATTGTGCCCTTTCCTAAGCCCAAATGGGAATCCCTGTCCCCTGCATTGTCATGGATATGGACATGTCCGACATATGGAGCAAGTTCCTTCGCCCATTTAAGGACAGAGATTTCCGAATAGCAGTGTACATGCCCCATATCCAGGCACAGCTTAAACTTTGGATGATCTACGATTCTATATACATCCAAAAGGAGCCGCCAGTCTTCATCCAGGACATTTTCCATGACGATCTCAGGGCCTTCCCGGTCTTTTAAAAATTCCCGGAAAAACCGGCCTGTCTGCTCTGCCCAGCCTTCCCGGAAATATACCATCGGGATCATCCCGGAATGGTACACGATCTTTTCTGCCCCCAGGCGGATCCCTGCCTGGTAACACTGGTCAAACCGCTCCATCGTCACTTTCCTTATCTGGCTGTCAAAAGATGCCGGGTTTAAATCCAGGAAAGGCCCATGCAGGGTAAGCGGTGGATTTCCCATCTGCCCCAGCCTTTTTTGATACAGTTCTATTTTTCTTTCCAGCTGGTCCAGATTGTCGGAAATGGAAAACTCAATGCTCTCCACCCCGGTCCCGTACTGGCAGCAGAGCTCTTTCATATCTTCATCGCAAAGCAAATGGCTGACATAGATCAAAGCATTTCCTCTTTCCCGGACTCAATCAGCCCGTATTTTTTCTTAATGCGTTCCAGTTTTTCAAGAAGCGGCCTGCTCAAAAACCATAAAAAGATCACAGTTGACAGTGCATGCACCAGATCCACCGGGATTCCTGAAATATAGAAAGCAACCAGGCTGGCCGGTGTGATGTATCCGTAAGACATTAAGATGCTTGCCGGATTCATGATCCCGCCATAGATGAGCACCACACTTAAAAATCCATAAATGCAAAGATCCCGTTTCCTTGCTTTTAAGATTCCTTTCTGGTAAAGAATTCCTGCCAGGAACCCGATGATGCCAAAAGAGAACATCTGCCATGGTGTCCAGGGGCCCTGTCCCATAAACATGTTGGATAACATCATGATAAGACAGCCAACGAGAAACCCCGCTTCTCCCCCAAAAGAAACACCGGTAAGGATCACAATAGCCGCCACCGGTTTGAAACTGGGGACCATAAAAAAGGCTGCCCTGCCTGCAACACCGATCGCTGCAAGGACAGAGATCACCATGATCTCCCGTGCTTTTGGTTTGCGTCCTTCAAACATCATAAAAAACGGGAGCATCGCAGCCACGATCACGATCAGGCTGCATATCAGGTATTTCCTTCCATGAAAAAACCTGACCGACAGATACAAAAGCAGCGGAACCACTAACAGCATCAAAATAAGGGCAAACCAGGTCCTTCGGCTGACTTTTCCTTTCTTTTCCATCTGCCGGATGATCATCCCATCAGAAGGAAGGGTGTATTCTTCCAGATCTTCTGCCGGCCCATCTTCTGCCTTTTCATTTGGGATGTCTTCCCAGAATTCATCTATAAACTGGTCTAGTTGCTGTTCCGTAAGCATGCAATCACATCCTTTCCGGTCACAGCTTCCGGAAACAAATGCCTTGCCATCCGGTTTGCTGCAGTTGTGTAGAAATTATTTCCGGCAAAAAACTCCCGGGTATTCTGGCTGGTAACGATGTTTCCCTCAAAAAACAGGCCTACCCTGTCCGCGTATTCTGCAACAAATTCTACATCATGGGAGATCATAAAGATCGTCAGGCCATGCTGTTTCAGCCGGGTTAAGATCTTTCCAATCTCCTCTTTATATTCTGCATCCATTCCCTTCGTGGGTTCATCCATCAGAAGGATCCGCGGACGAAGCAGGAGAACTTTGGCAAGTGCCAGCCTCTGCTGTTCCCCGCCGCTCAGATCATAAGGATGCCTTTCCAGAAGCCCTTCCAGTTTGGTAAGGCTTACGATTCCTTCTATTGCTTTTTCTTTTTTCATATGGATCTGATATTCCGAAGACATTTTTTCTTTCCTGCCCCCGATCACAGAGTACAGATCTTCCAGAACTGTTTTCTTCAAAAAAATGCTCTGTGGATTCTGTGGCATGACTCCCAAAAGCCCACAGTACAGATCCCGGTCTTTATACGAACGGATATCCCGCCCTTCCAGAAGTATCTTCCCACGGTATGGACATCGCACCCGGCTTAAAAGAGACAGCGTCGTGCTCTTTCCCGTACCGTTTCCACCTACCAGTGCATAGAACTCTCCCTTTTTTACCTCCAGGGAAAGATCCCGGACAACATCCGGACTGTCCTTTTCATACCGGAACCAGACATCTTTCGCCTGAATGGACAATTCTTTCTTCGAACTATCTGTTTTTGTGTATCTGACTTTTTCAGTGCTTTCGCTCTTTCGCTGACTATCCGAAGCAATTCCTTTTTCGTTACAGTAACGGGAGAGCCACTGTCTTCCCTCACTGACTGTCAGCGGACAGGTTGCCTGACTGTCTGTCTCACCATAGATCTGCATAGGAATCGGCATGGAAAGAAACATGCCATGTTTTTGTTCCTTTAATTTTACCCCGATTTCCCTGGGAGTTCCTTCCAGATAAACATTCCCCTTATCCATGACAAATACCCTATCCGCATAAGGGATGATATCCTGAAGCCGGTGTTCCGTAAGGAGCACCGTTGTTCCAATATCACGGTTAATCTTTTTTACGGTTTCCAGAAAATCAGAAGCAGCGATGGGGTCCAGCTGAGACGTAGGCTCATCCAGTATTAAAAGGGATGGATGCATTGCCATGATCGCAGCCAGGTTTAAGATCTGCTTCTGCCCTCCTGACAGCTCTGAGACATTTTTATAAAACCACTGATGGATACCAAAATAGCTGGCCATCTCCGCAACCCGCAGCCGGATAGTCGCATTGTCATATCCCAGGCTTTCCAGTCCAAAGGAAAGCTCATGCCAGACTTTATCCGTTACGATCTGATTATCCGGGTTCTGCATGACAAAACCGATCTCCTGGCTCTGTGTCCGGTGGTCAATCCCCGAAAGCGGCATCCCCCGGTAAAAGATTTCTCCCTCTGACTTTCCAACCGGGGCCAGCACGGTTTTTAACTGGCGCAACAGCGTGCTTTTGCCGCATCCGCTCCGTCCGCAGATCACATTTAACGTTCCTTCTTCTATTTTCAGATTCGCATGGTCCAGAACCTTCCTGGAACATTCCGGGTATGCGAAGCTAAACTCCTTTACTTCTACAAGATTCATAATCATTATCCTTCCTGTTCCAGAGTTTCGTAGATTTTTTTGTAAGTCATATCCAGATCTGTTTCACAATGCTTCCGGCTTCTGGCAAAACGGATAGTCTCCGTCACATCCAGGATCACCGGAAGGAAACAAAAACATGCAAAGCAGATGTATGTAAGCATTGCTTCAACTACTGGAACAGATACCGGAGCCTGGTGTCCCTGAATGGTAAAACCAGCAAGTAAAATCCGGGGATCATAACTTGCATAAGAAGCCCCATTCATACAGCCAGTGGCAAATACAAGGAATAAAGCTGCCATCACTGCCAGAAGCCCCTTATCTTTTTTTGTAAACTTGTAAATGGAAAAAGCAGTCCTTCCTTTTAATCCATATCCCCTGCTCCGCATGGAATCCGAAGTCTCTATGGCATTCTCCAAAGCCCATGTGACCAGTATCGACAGCATGTTAAAGCCCGCACGGATACGGTTAAAAAGACTGCCCTCTGAAACATCCCTTCCCATAGATTTCTGACCGTTCCGGATCACTTTAAGCTGCCCCGTAAATCTGGGGACAAAGCGAAGTGCCATGGAAAGGATCAGAGAAAGGGCCGGTATCAGCCTTCCAAACAGGTAAATAAATTTATCACTTGTCATAACTTTATTATAACAGGAAAACCACTGGATCACTACGAACATGACCGCTCCAAGGACTACTCCATAGACTAAGGCCTCCAAAGTGATCCAGTTTCCACTGCTTTCTACATAATATAGCATCGTGACCCCATAATGATTGAAAAGTGGATTCAGAAGAGCCACGATCAAAAGACTGGGAAGGGTAAAGAGAAAGCTTTGCCTAAGTGTCCTTTTTCCTCCAAGCAGAAGGATGGAATAAGACAAAGCACCCGCATAAGAAATGCAGATAAAGACGGGATGCTGATTAAACATAGTAAATAACAGTACTACAGCAAAATAAAAAAAATTCAAAAATGGATGGCATGTGGAAAAAGCATCAATGATGGATTGATCCGCAGGCTGTCTGTTTCTTTTCTCGGTCTTATTTGTTGATAACACGTTTAAATGTACTCCCTCTTTAATCCCTGCTCTTCACAGTACAAATCCACTTTGCTTCCCTTTTTGCAACGTATCGTGCAGTTTTTGTTCACGATCTTTGAGCCAATATACTCAGGATCATGATGTATCTCCAGATATTCCAGCCGGTTGCATCCATGAAAAGCTTCCTCTCCAAGATACATGATATTTTCCGGAATATATACCTCTTTCAATTTCTTACATCCGAAAAAGGCCCTCTGATCTAATTTTTTAATTTCTTTTGGTAAGACTATGGTTTCAAAGCCACAGAAGTAAAAGGCTTCCAGACCAATTTCTTCCAGTGTATCCGGCAGCGTGATCTCCTTTAATTCCTTACAGCGGTAAAAAGCTCTTCTTCCTATACTCTTTAAATGCTCCGGGAATACCACTTTACTTAACTGCGTGCAGGAATGGAAACAGCACTCCGGAATCCTGCGGCATTCTGAACTGGTTTCAAATGCTACCGTTTTAAGGGCTGTGCATCCTTTATAACTATAATCTCCTAAAATTTCCAAAGATGCCGGAAATGTTACTTCTCTGAGAGAATGATTTTCCGAAAAAGCACTCTCTTTGATTTCTTTAACGGTCTGTGGGAATACAACGGGCTTACGGAGCTGGCAGCTTGCAAAAGCTTCCTTTCCTATGATTCTGCAGCCGGATGGCAGGATTATCTCTTTTATTTTCCCGTTGCCCTTATAACAGCAATCATCAATATAAATATATTTTTCAGGAATTGCTGCTATCTGTTTGTTTTTCTGCATGCTGGCAAGCTGTGCCGTAAATGTACGATGATCAAATCGCAGTATACTCCATGTTGCTTTATCATTTTGTGAGCGCATATGATCTCCTTTCCAACATTCGGCTCATACAAACTGTATGTCTTTTACATGTTTGTATTCTTTACCTGACGTGTTGGATATACTGGCTCAAAATGCTTTCATAAGGCGTTTTTCATTCGATACATTTCACACAGGGAAAAGCAGCTCCGGAATCGCACCGGATTTCCTTAAATCGGCTGCCATCAGCCGAACCACGCTCGATTTTTTTGTTATTCTAATTATAACGATACGCCTTATTTCTGTCAATGTTCGCCAATGTTTCTGGTATTTATCTCATACCAGTTTAACTATTTTTCACAATTTCTTTACTTCTTATCTTTGTATGGGTTTCCAACATCACTTCCAAGATTGCAGGTATACTTCCATTCAATCTTATCCCCATCTTTGGGCTTATAACTGGAAGCCCCATAATTCGGGAACTCTCCATTTACACTGTACATCCAGCCAGAATTTTTTCCGCAGTCAAATTCATAAAGCTGATTGATGCCTTCCACGTAATAGCTTTTATATAACGGGGTGTATTTGGAAGAGAGCTGGATGTTCTTTTCCCCACAGATCTTTTTTAAGATGTCAAATACGGTATCGCCCGTAGTAAATTTAACTTCCATTTCCGGAAGTATCCAGCCGTCTTCCGGGACAAATTCTTTTTTGGTTTCTTTTAAATCACCGATATTGTCAAGAATCGTCTGGCAGTCTATCGAAATGGTACAGGCAGCAGTTTTTCCGGAATGCCCTTTTCCGATTCCACAGCCCGTAAGGAGACAGCTCCACAAAAGCATAAAACAGCTGATTCCTATTACCCCGATCCGTTTCCAATATATTTTTTTCAGTTGCTTCATAATTATCCTCTATCGGATGAAAAGGTACCAAAAACACTATTTGATTTTTGATACCTTTTACACCCTTACTCTGTTTACTTAACTGTAATTTTTATCTTTTTAGTCACCTTTCCAGATTTAACTGTGATGGTAACGGTTCCTTTTCTCCGGCCTTTAACCACGCCCTTCGAGCTGACTGTTGCAATCTTCTTATTGGAAGAACGGTAGGTCACTTTCTCCTGGGAAGTGATCGGGCTGACCACTGGTTTTAAAGTAACACTCTTTCCTTTCTTGATGGTCAGTTTTTTCTTGAGGCCGCTGATCTTCGTAGTCTTTACCTTTGCAGTCTGGACTTTTACTTTCAGAGTCGCTTTCTTTCCACTCTTTAAGGTAACGGTGATCTTTGCCGTTCCTGTTTTGGTTCCGGCTTTGATCTTTCCATTCTTATAAACGGTCACGATCTTTTTGTTGCTGGAAGCCCAGGATTTTATGGAATCTCCGTATGCCATGGAAACCTTCACCTTTGTGGTGGCCTGTTTCCGCCGCAGGGTAAGGGAAGATACGTTCAGTTTTATAGTTGCCTTTAATTTGCTTCCATAATTCCGTGTCTGTTTTTTACCGCAGAGGGAACAGGTTCCTTCCTGCTTCGCCGGACGGAATACCGTAGCTTTTGCCGTAGTTTTCCAGGTGTATTTATGCGTATGTGCAATTACAGGAATCGTTTCCGTCTTTTCGTATCCGCAGACCTGGCAGGTATATCTCATCAGTCCGGTTGTCTTATAAGTAGCAGCCTTAATCTGCTTTCCTTTTCCATAGGAATGCTTCTGGTAACCACCCTTTTTCGTGTTATCCGTGATGTCACATTTTCCATACATGGCAACACACTCATGCCAGTGGGCATCCTTATCAAAATTCCATTTGCTGTCCCATACATGGTCATGTTCCAGGGTATAATCATCGGTATAATGGAATACGATCTCATCCCCGTCTTCCAGGTACTGCTCTTTTACTCCAAGATCTGGGTGGATTCCATTTAAAGTATACATCCAGCCGGAGTTCTGTCCGTTGGAAAATTCTGCAAGCTCCTGACCATCCTTCGTGATTCCGGCAATGTAGGTCTCATCCCTTAATGTGCGGCAGCTCATTCCATTTTTGGACAGCACTTCTTTTAAGAGTTCCAGGACGTTGGCATTTCCATCGATCGTGTAATCTTTTGCTGCGATCCAGGTATCCAGATTTCCTTTTCGCAGGGTGTGTTCCTGATCCTCCTTTGCACTGCCATGAACAGAGTCTCCGAGAAGCGTAAAGCTTACCGTGATCGTACCGGCATCTTTTTTCAATACCTTAACGGTCAGTTCCACGAATGCTTCCTTATAGGAAATTTTCAGTTTCTGTTCCCCACGTTTATCCTTGTTATATCCCTCTATGGTAAGATCTGTCAGCGAAAGCTCCTGTCTGGTTCCGTCACTGATCACAGCAACCACTTTCATTCCACTGAGATCCAGGTCCTCCCCAAGGCAAAACTCTGTCCGGTAATCACCAGTCAGCTCCAGGGAATCCACATAAACACGCAGGCCTTCTGTAGAGACCAGTTTTTCCTGGTCTGCCCCCAGTGGATCATCCGTCCGGTTATATCCGGTCTGCCATCCGCAGCCTTCCACCTTCGGGCAGCTGGTGGTTTCTTTTTCTGTATTGACATAAGTGGCTCCGCTTGCCGTCTCATGGGTCAGACAGTTGGTATCAATGTATCTTACAAAACCGATTCCTTTATCTGCCCCGCAGTCTTTTGCATAATAATTGTTGGTGATGTCATCGATCCGGTTCAGGCTGTCATAAAAACCAATGATACCTCCTACATATGCTGCGTCTGCCTTTGTTGCCTGTACCTTTCCTGTAAAGGAATTGTTTTTAAAGGTATAAGTGCAGTTGTTCCAGGTCTGTGCCACATAGAGGTCTCCACCAAGGATTCCTCCGACCTTGTCAGAACCGGTGATGCTTCCCTCTGAACTGCAGCTGTTGATAGTTATCTTGCATCCGTTCGGGGCTGTGGAATTGTCATAACCGCCGCCCACAATACCACCAGCCACTTCACCAGAAGCCTCTACGGTGCCATAAAATTTACAGCCGATCACAGAGCAGTTGCCCATGGCATTGTCCCTGGTTCCGATAATACCGCCTACATAACTGGTTCCGTAAACGATCGCATAACTTACACAGTCTTCTACGGTACCTTGCATACGTCCGGCAATGGCCCCGATCTCATTCTCATTTCTGTCATATCCGATGACAACATCTTTCTCAATCGTACAGTTCCGTACCGTTGCCTCAAAGGCTGAAGAACATCCGGCATAAGGGCTCATCGTCTTATTCGCACCCAGAAGGCCGGATTTCAGGGTACTGGAACCACTTTTCAGGGTAACATTGTCGATCTCAACTGCCATTCCGGAAAGTCCCACACCTTCAAAGTTATTGACAAGGCCATAACCGGCAATCTTCTTTCCATAGATGTTCAGGTTACGGATCCTTGTATTACGGACATAACCAAAGAGAGGCAGCCCGCCCTCCGGTATTATTACGGTATGGTTATTTCCATCAAAAATACCACTGAATGCATTAAGGTTCTCGCCATTTTTCAGGTCTTTCCTTCCATCCTTAGTCACACCGATAGGCTTCCATCCAGTTGGCAGGGTGATGTCTTCCGTAAGCTGGAAGTATGTATTTTCAAAGGAAAATCCCTCTGTATTTACTTTGTCCCGCAGTGCTTCTACATCTGAAGCTGTCTTAAGGAGATATGGAGAGCTTTCACTTCCGTTTCCCTCCCATGGGAGAGGAGCTTCTGTGACGGTGACACAGGCAATATCCGAACAGATCTCTTCACTTGATATCTTTACACCATCACCATTTATATATGCTAGAATATTTGTTTTTACTTTACAGTAATAGTAAGTTATTCCTGTTTCTTTTATTTCTGGACTATATGTATTTTCAGTCGCTCCAGATATTAATATTCCATCTTGCGTTGAATTTACTCTATTTTGATACCACTGATACTCTGTTTTAACGCCAAACTCGTTAGATTTTTGTACAACTATTTCCAATTTTTCTGTAATAGGGATTCCCTTGACATAGGTTGTGTCTTTAGGCTGTTGGAGTATTACAGGCTTATCTGCTACATGTGGGTATACTCTTGCTGAAAAAACGTTACTTGTCGCAGTATAAAGATGTGTATTTATTTCATAAGAAACAAGGCATCTATAGTATCTATAATACTGTGGCTGAGTTGTATTTATTGTGTATGAATTTTCAACTGCATTCTCTATTTTATCATAATCTTTAATATCCGAACTTGCACTTGAACTTACATACCATTGATAAGAAAGTTTTCCTTCATTTTCCTGTAAAACAGAAGCTTGCACTATAAACGGCTCAGCTTTCTCGCCTTGCATAATCCCTACTCCATTTGGCTCCCTGTTATCAGTAAGTATTGGAGTATAGTCTGTTTCACCTGGTCTGATATGAATCGTATAAACAGTATCTTCTGAAATACACCGTTTCTCGTCTTTCTTTAAAGTAATGACTGCTGTATATTTATCATATTTCTTCCAATCCGGAATGAATCTAACATGTCCTGATACATTTTCAAATTCCGCATTTTCTATAGAGATCAGTTCCAGATTTTCGGCTATGGATCCCCAGGTGTCGCTGCTTCCATTGAGATCAATAAATTGACTATTTTCAGGAACTTCCACATTTATTTCCTGATCTTCTAATGAATCTGCTAAGTCTGTACTGATTTCCTTGCCCCAGGAATCATATAATGTCAGGGAGCTCAAATGATCTTTATAATAAATAGGAACCTGTATTTCCTGCAGGATATTTCCACTCTGACATACTTCAAATTTAATTGATGTGATTGCATTATATGATTTTGAATCACTGGTATTTTTTAAATAGTTCTGCGTATCCTGTGATACCTTTTTTCGGTAAACTATCCCATCCAAGGGATTTGTATAGACAGCATAAACGGAAGCATCCGTTGGAAAGTCATCTGTTGTTTCTACACTTACAAAAAAATCGCCATGATTCAATTCAACCGGAAAAGTCATTCCCTGCTCTGCATTATCTGAAAGAATTTCATTTTCCGATTTTTTTCCACTTTTTTCTAGCTGTAATTTAATCTTACTGATATATTCACCAGACTGACTGTTTGCAGGAACTACTGTAATGTTTGCATATGCAGCTGATATCGCAGTAACTGATCCATTTGTGGATTCTGTTAATTTCTCAGCAGTAACAAAATAAGGAGAGGTTCTTGACTCAAGATACGGAAGCGTAACTTCACCATTTTCATCTGTCACCAGATTTTCCTGTTTTTTACCATCTATATAAATAGATGCACCTTCACAATTTGAATATGCCCGTCCACCATCATCTTCCTGTCTGAGTTTCAGCTTTACTGTCTTTCCTTCCGTGACAGTCAATTCCTCTTCTGTAAAAAATGCAAGTTTATCCTGTCCTTTTTTCTGTTGGATGAAAAAATGCATTTCATCGCCATCCTGCACAGTTCTTCCCAATGCAGATCCATAATTAGCACTATCACGATTCAAAGAAGATTTAATATATGGTACATTTTTTTTGTCATATCCCCACAACCGGTAGATGACACCATCAAATATCCCTGCATCATCTGAATGGTAATCATATCCTGCGTCTGCTCCTCCTGGATAATACAGATCATGTGCCAATCTCAGAGCATCATCCATAGTATAGGAAGATTGACCAGTTAAAGTTACGGTACGTCCTGCCATTGGATTTCCGTCTTTATCATCGAGAAATTTTCCATCTTTACTGATACTGACAATTACCTGTATTTCTTTTTTTTCGTCAGTCTTATCTTCGGACTGAACCGTTCCATCACTGAACAGAGCCGTACTTCCGTCCGTGAATTCATCTTCACTTGTAAATTCACTTACATCGGATTCTTCCATATCAGAATCAGCGTCGGTATCAGTTTCCTCTTCTACGTCAACCGAATCTTCCATAGGAATCTCTTCCGTAAAATCAATCTGGTCTTCCGAATCTGACGCCTCTTCTACATCGGTTTGATCATCTGATGAATCGCTTTCTTCTGAAATGTCCTGCTCATCTATAAAATTTTCTTCAGATGAATATGGTGTATTATCCACCCATTCTTCTGCAAAGACATTTACAGGAAGCTGTAATACAAGAAGAAAAACAAGCAGCCAGCCAGCTATTCTTTTCCACAACTTTGTTTTTTTCATTTTGTCATTCCTTTTAAAAAAAGCTCCTCTTCCTCACGGAAGAAGAGCTTTTCAACTTTTAATTATTTTACCTTGACAGTTACTTTAACGGATTTAGATCCGGATTTTACTGTTATTTTTACAGTACCTTTTTTCTTTCCGGTTACAACGCCCTTGGAAGAAACGGTTGCAATCTTTTTGTTGGAACTTGTATAAGTAACCTTCTGACGGGATGTGAATGGAGTTACGACTGGCTTCAGTGTCACTCTCTTTCCTTTCCGAACAGTTACATTTTTGGATACTGTGATTTTTGAGGTTTTTACTGCTGCTGTCTGAACTCTTACCTTAACGGTCTTCTTCAGTCCACTGGCAAGGGTAATCTGCAGTTTCGCAGTTCCCCTCTTTTTGCCAGTGATCTTGCAGGTTCCGTTAGACTTGCCTCTTACTGTGAAGATCTTGCTATTGGAGGATTTCCAGGATTTTACAGAATCACCTTTTGCAAGTCTGGTAACTTTAAGTCCGGAAGTAGACTGTTTTACTTTTAAGGTTACAGTAGAAGCATTAAGAGTTGCTTTCGGTGCAAGCTTTTTACCTACATTTCTGGTTTCACTCTTATTGCATGCAGAGCATTTTCTGGTCTGAACTTCTGGTTTAAACACTGTAGCTGCTGCTGTTCTTTTCCAGTTGCTCCACTTATGGCCTGTTGCTTTGATTGTTTCAGTCTTTGTTTCGTTACATCTACTACAAGTGTAAGTAAGAATACCATCTGTTGTACAGGTTGCTTTCTTTGTTACTTTGGAAACAAAATCATGTCCAAGTGCTGGAATCTCCTGCACATCTTCTTTTGCATCACAGATTGTACAGTGTTTACTCTTCTCACCTGCTTCAGTGCAAGTTGCCTCTTTATCTACTACATAATCCTCTGACCATGCATGTCCAGTTGCCGGAAGTTTATTTTCATCAGTTGGATAAGAATAATGAACTCCGCATACTTCGCAAACACCTACTTCTTTCCAACCATCTTCTGTACAAGTTGCATCTTTTGCTTCCACTGCATCTGCTTTGCAATGAACAACAGTTCCCTCCGGAATTGTCGCTCCTGACCAACTTGCAGCTGGAATCATAGAATCCCATTGCTCTTTTGTTCCAGCATAACAAGCTGATTTCAAATTCGACTTATTAAATGCATTTCTTCCAACACTAGATACATTTTTAAAGTCAAAAGCGGTTATTCCTGTGTTTTGAAAACATTTCATTGGAATGCTCTCAATATTGCCCTCACAGTTGAATGTACTTAATGATGTACAACCATCATACGCATTCATACCTAACGATTTAATTCCTTTTACGGTTACTGAAGTTAATGACGTACATTCAGAAAAAGCATTATCTGCTATTATAGTTTCTTCATCATCCAATGTAACATTTTCCAATCCAGTTTTCCAAAAGGCAGCAGTACCAATCTCTTTGACCTTATTCAAATTAATGCTTTTTAATGTCGCAACTTCTCCAAATGCGGAAGCAGCTATTTTTGTAACACTAGGAGATAATTTTACTGTTTCCAAATTATCATATGCACCTGCACGGCCATTATTAAAATTGAATTCACCGATTTGAGTGATTTCCCCTTGAATCTCTATTGTTTTTACATTGTTAAGCTCTGCTCCGTATTTATTACGCCATTCGCTAGTCCATCCCGATTGCTTATAATCTGGCAATGCCACAGCTTTTTCACTTTTTAAATATAACGTTTGATTATTCGCATCATATTTAAAAGCTAATCCTTCTACTTGTTCAGATTGTATCCATCCATCCGTTTCCGCTTCATCACCAGTAAACTCTGCAAAATCGTTGCCATCACTAAAAAGCACTACTGAATCATCTTCGGCACTGTTTGAGTTCTCAACATCTTCAGTAAAAGAGCCAACCTCTGTTGATTCATCTTCGATTTCAAGATTTTCGCTATCAACTGGAACTATTATCTCTTCTGATTCTTCACAACTTTCCGAATCAACATTACTATTTTCAGCAACTTCTATCTGTTCTGCTGCAAAAATAGGAGTGGGCACACTTAAAGCCATAGACAAAGCTAAACAATATACCAAATATTTTTTTTTCATTGCACTTTTCTCCAAATACCACCAATTACCAATCAAAACGTGTAGTGTCGTAGCTCAGTACGATGGAGAACTCATCTGTTGACGGTACTTTTGTTCCACCTAAAGTTGTCTGTGGATATGAGGAAGTATCTTTCAGAGTAACATCATTTCCTGGATACCACATCCAAGAAGTGCCTTCCCATGTAGCATGGATCATATTTCCTGCACTATCATACTGTGGATTTTTATTTTCGCCACCATTAGTTTTAGCATATCCCGGAACAGCAAGTGCTGTTAAATATTCTGGATATTTTGTATTCCAAGAAGTTTCCAGCTGTCCTTTAGACTCAGCTAATAAAAGTGCATCTTTATAAGTACCATTTGAATCCACACCTGTTACAGTAACTACCGGATTAGTGATTCCTGAAATCGGTTTTGGAGTTCCTAAATAAGTGTTACTACTTGTTCCCTGCTCCCACTCTCTGATGTAAACATGCATTGTTGCTGCGGAAGCCATTACAGTTGAACCAAGCATCATAACAACTGCTAAAATGACTGCTGATAATCTTTTGAATTTTTTGCTCATACCTTTTTCTCTCCTTTTCTTTTCAGATACTCTTTTTTGTAGTTCCTTCTTAGGACAACGGTTTCTGTCCCGTACAGATCACGAGTCTGGACCTGCCTTTCTCCTCCTCTCCCGTATTGGGAATATCCTGGTGTTCTGAGATGTGATGGTAACGTGCGGTTTTTCTTGTAAAAAAATAAGCCGCACCCTACGCATGGCACGACCCAGTCACAAAATACCTGTGCCGCCCTGAAACCGAGGGTTGATGCACAATATCGTAGGGATAGACCTGACTTGTAGCTTTTGCTCATCACAGTAGCGTTCCTGTGTCGGATTTTCACCGAACTTCCTATATATGAGTCTTTGTCGAACCACTCATATATAAAATCTCTACAATATTACCTTTCTTATAGCATAACTTTTTTTCCATATTTTGTCAATCATTTTGTCTTGAAATAGCAGAAAACGTCATATATTTTTATAAACAAAATTCGAGAAAAATCGACATTTTTCTTCTCAATTTTAAAAGTAGTCGTAACTAACATCACTTTTCTTTCTTCTTTTTTCTGCAATCATATTTCCATCAAAGTGCCATTTTACGCCATTTCTGAAATAAAAAAAGGCCTTTCCGGATAGACCATGATTGTCCCTGTCCATCCAGAAAAGCCTGAAAATTAATATGTTATATTTTGTAGAAATTGTCTATTAAATTCCTGCAAACTTTTAAATAAAATCATGGGTTTCGTTTTCCACAAACTCCCCATCTAAGAAAGCAAGATCATCCCCGGCTTCCTGTACTTCTGCTTCCTCGTCAGAATATTCTATCTGCCCACCTTTCTCTTCCTGCCTTTCACACCATATGACCAGACGTTTGGAGGCATCTGTTCCACAGGTAGAAAGCAGAAGCGTTGGAACTTTCTCCTGCGTTCCAAGTAAGAAAGCATCTCCATCTGCCGGTGTATACTCGCATTTTATGATCACAAAATCTTCATCATTTTTCAGATATGCTGCCGCAACCTTGTACATGCTCTGTACATTCTCATCCATAAGCCGGCAAAAAGCATCTTTATCGCCTTTCTTCGCTTTTCGTATTAAAACCTCATTCATTGTCGTCTCCATTCTCCTATATCAGACCGGTCATCAGGAAATGTTGTATAAAAGCCTTTGTTTATGTGCTTCTACTTATTAGACGTGCAAACTCCCAAAAAGGTTGCAATTTTTTTAATTATCTCAGAAAAAAAGCACCCCAAAACTCATAGTCTTGGGATGCTTCTGATTGTTTCTACTATCCAATTATTCAGATATTATTCAATTCAACCTTATACTCCTCAGATCCAATTCCATCTACAGTATAGTATGCAGCTCTTTTCTCTGCATTCAGGTAAATGTCAATTTTTCCTGCAAGATTTCTATCGGCTGCATCTTTCTTTACAGCTTTCTCAACATCTTTTAATGTTACATTCGTCTCAAAAATCTCAAGTTTTACATTGCCGATTCTAGTTTTAGCCGGTTCTTTTACAGTTTCCTTGATTTCTGCTTCTGGTTCTTTTACAGGAGCTGTCTCTTTCTTCTCTTCAGCCAGAGCATTCATAACTTCTTTCTGTGCAGTTACGGTTACTTTTTCCTGTGCAGTTGTGGTGCTTGTTCCTCTTGTTCTCTTTTTTCTCATGATAATTCCTCCTTAGGAAACCGACTACTACTTCTAATCAATGAACAATGTATCATATTCATTTCTGTTTGTCAATTTTATAACAATATGTAAAAAGCAATAAAGAAATATGAAGCCTCTGTCCATTTCTCTTTATTGCTTCTTTTTACTCATCTTGGAACAATATACGAATTATTTCTTCTACTTCAAGCCAAGGTCGCTTCCGTCTTTGAATATCTGTTCTATACACATCTTGAAGAGCTTCATGTTTTGATTTAAATTTCTTTCTCACTTTTTCCTTTTCTCCAGGAAGAACATACTCTCCACTCCATCCGAAAACCTCTAAATGCAACCTATATAATCCATCCTTTCCAAGCAAAACTATATTGTTTTTCTTTTCCTCAGCAAAAATAACCCCATTTATCATTTTATAATTTTCTTCCATGATTCCCCTTCTCTCCCTATGTATAAAAGCCTCCTTTATATATACGAGAAAAAAATCGAAAAATCACGCAAATTTCAAAAATATATAATATTTTTTATTCTGCTATAAGAAAGCAACCATTTACTGCAAATTCTTTGTTCTGTCCAAAGCTTCTGATAAATAATCCGCCATTAGTTTATACTGATATTTTCGTATTTTGTCTGTGCTATCTTCTTGAAATTTTCTCAGCTTCTCAAGTAAAAATATAATTTGTTCTTTTTCATTCCACAGAATATCTGGTACATAATTCTGAGAATATATTTCTCTCAATGTTCTACGAAATTTTTCTAAATTCTCAAGACTTGCTTCTTTTAATTTTGAAGTAAGAACATTGATATCCATGCCATTTAAGAATACCTCGATTTTCTTTCTGTAATCTTCGGATTCTCTTGGATGCTTCGCCTGCCAGATATAATCATATATCTGTTTTGCCCAATCACTCTCCTGTAAAAAGCTGTTCATATCTCCTTCTGATTTTTCTGCCATGCATTTATTATATGTCCTAACGATTCTTTGCATATTGGCATTGTAAAGCTCCACAATTTCTTTTTCTTCTCCATTCATAGACAACAGGCAATCCAGTTCTCCATTTGCTATTCCATCTTGAATGGAAGCACACATTGCATCTGTTAAACGTCCAACATATGTAATCTCAAAGCCTGCCTGATAAATCTGCAAAAAAATCTGCTGGATTTGATCATAGGAGCCTATTCCATATTTTCCTGCACACGCATTTTTAATTACATCATCCATCCGTTCTCTAACAACTTTTTCTGTAGAAACTATCCAGCCAGGCTGCAGTCCATTAATAGGATCATTTTGGTTCCGGATTTTCTCCGTTTCCTCATCATCAAACTTTTTCAACAATTTTTTTATGCCTTGATCTAAAATACTATATTGAACATATTCTTCTATAGATCGGATTCGAAGTTCTCCCGCATTACTATATTCTTGATTTCTTATCCATATATCATTGAGGCTTCCCTCTTTAAACATGATACAAGCATACCAGCAAGCCTGTATCAGCTTTTTATATACCATATCTTGATTTTCATATGTTTCCGCTTTTATCTCCGAAAACAAACCGTTCATTTTAAGAAGAAAGAACTGAAATGTACGGAAATTTACATGGTGTTCCTTTTCCATATAATCAGCAAGATAATTCAAATTTTTTTCAAGCTGCGACCGCCCTATCTCACCATATGAAAAATTGTTCTCAATCAACTGCCTCATTACCTTTTTCATATTAGGCCTATAATAATAAATGCTCCCTATTATTTTTTCTCGAATACGTTCATATTCTGATGGCTGCTTAAAAACCTGTGATACCCGCTTACGTGCCTCTTCAATAGAAACTTTTTTTGTTCCCTCTTCCTGAGTATTTTTCCCCGCTAACAGATTATAAATCTCTTTTTCGTGCTTATCCTCAAAATCTAATTTCTCATCTTCGCCCAGTACCGTATTCAATTGTAGCGCCATACTCTGTTCATCTACCTTTTGTCTTAATTCAGCCTGATTTGCAATGATAAGTACCTTCATACCTGCCTGTTCTACAAATCCATTTATATACCCTAAGATTTCTTTCATGGGACAGTTACAGCGTTCCAGATCATCAAAGATTAAAATGCAGTCTTTTATCGGAATAATTTTTTGAACAAGATTTTGAATCTTTTTCTCTTTAATTTCAATATCGCCATATTTTCCAATAAACGGAGATATCAAACCGCTCACAACATCCAGTGCCTCTGTAGCCCCTGCCAATAAAGTTGTATTAATTCTATCTGTCTTATCTTTAAGCAAAAATTCTATATATATTTTTTTACTTAACTCACCAATATTACGAACCCCGTATAAAGATATGTATATAGATGTTTTCGTTTCTTTTCTCAATTCCGGCAGTAAAACTTGTTTAACAAAATGTGTTTTTCCGCTTCCCCAGGCACCATCTATCATTACCGCATAATTATAGAATTTGTTCTCCACATAATATTTTATTTCACTTAAAAGTTCTTCATCACTTAAGCATAGCTGTTCTTCTTTCTCCACTATACCTACTCCCTTCTTTTCCCCTCTTTATCGCTTCATATCAAACGGACAAAAGGCGTAAAATCTGCTTTTATAGCTCCCCTCATTTGTTCCTTTTGAGGCAAGAATACCTTATCGTCCATGTATTTTACCAGCCCTTAAGCACTGATATTTGATAAGTTGCTACATTTTCCGGATTCTCCAACGCTTTTCTCCGCCACGCATTTGGTGAAATTCCCGTTGTCTTCTTAAAATTACGCATAAATGTAGATAACACTGGATATCCTACTGAATTAGCCACTTTTTCTATGGAACATTTTTCTTTTGCGAGCATTTCACAGGCTTTCTTAATCCGAACCAGATTTAGATATTCGGATGGTGTAATATTAGTAGCCTCTATGAAGATTCTCCGCATATGCGTCTCACTCAGATCACATGCTCTTGCAAGATTCTTTGCCCTAATATTCTCCATATGATGTAGTTCTATATAATTTATAATTTTACGGGCATAATCCAAAGTATCCCGGGAATTATTCTGAAACTTTATATTTTCATTATCTAAACGGTCAAAAAACAGCACCAGATTAAACGCAAGCGTTGAAACAGTATATCTGTAATTTGCTTGCCTCAGCTGTATTTCTTCTATTATCATCTGCATAAGTGTCACAGCCTTCGTACTTCCAGCATTCTCCAAAACACTTATTTTCTGCGATAGATTCTGTTCAATATAAATATATTTTTCTGGGGCATTTACAAAGCCTCTTTTTAAGATTTCTTCCAAATCCACAAATAAATATTCCCATTTTTGTTTTTTTTCACATTCCTCTGGTGCAGGACATGTCCGATGTGGTGTATTTTAGGAATAAATGTTACCGTACCGGCATGATATGGCAATTCCTTTTCTGCGACATATATGGTTCCATTTCCATAATGGCAATATCCTATCTCCAAACAATTATGAAAGTGCATATTATCTGCCCCATAAATAGTTTCCCATTTTTACCGCTTAGTGCCATAACAGGAAGATCCTGAGAAATTTCATAATAACGGTATTCTGCCTTTTGCATTCTTCCTCACGTCCTTGTATCCAAATTATCTCTTTGTTTATACTAAATATATCAATTTTTACAATCTATCACAACGGTTTGAAATCAATCTGGTCAAAGTTTCAAGCATATACTTAATCGGCGGAAACTGTGCTTCTCCAAATACTGCATCTGCTCTACTTAAAACTTGCTCATTAATTATATCCTGAGCCGACTTCCCCGCTGTCGGAATCACACACTCTTTCCAAAATAATGTACGAATCACAAAACCCGCTGAAAGTCCTATTGTATTATTAATCGTTCTAACTACGTCTTCTATTGTTTTAACTTCATCTGAAACATCTGACGGACAAGAAATCATTAGTGACAATACATTCATCTTTTTCATTTTATTTTCCTCCCTAGGTTTGTCCTACTTTTAATACAACTTATTACAATAGCACTTTCAATTTAATATCTGTTTTTTATTGCAAAAAAAGGCACAATCTGTAAAATACAAATGTGCCCCCTTTCACTATTTTTCTTGTTCAGCCCTAATTTTTTCAACACTTTCAATAAACTTATCTCTAATTCTATCCCAACGCTGTTCCTCAATATTTTCTAAGTCAAACCATTCTGCCATTTGTTTTCTCACATCTGTCAGACTATATCTCATATCTTTTTCTTTATCAAGCTTTATTGCAATTTTATTTGGATTAATTGCTCCCTCTATTTTTTTGAATTCAAAACCTGGAAGTAAAATACTTCTATATTCTTTTTTCAATACCCAGGTTGCCCCCATTTCATTAAGGCAAGCCACACTGGAATAATAGTTATCAGAAAGCATAAACAATACTATCAGATTATTTTCATCGTTATTAAATTCACTTGATAAATAATCAAATATATCTTCTCCCCATTTTATCTTATATCCTTCTACTGAACTACAAAATATACTTTCCGTAGACATACCAATTGATTCAAAAAACTCAATAAATGTCCTAATATATTCTACATCTTTTGATGAATGACTAATAAACAGTCTATTTTTTTTCTTCTCCACAATTTGTTCTCCTTTTAACTTCTCATTTTTGTTTGATCGAAAATCGATTACCTTCCTGCTACTAATTTCCTGCCCCTTTTCAACAGTACTCAATTCTTTTCTATAGTTTTCTCTTACATATTCAAAAAAAGAATCTTTATCCAACATATATCGTATTGTCGCACTTTGACAAATCGTCTCAACATCTAATACACAGCCGCAAAAATTACAAAAAATATTTTTTTCAATTTCGTCTTCTTCTATTGTTCCTGTTTCATTACATTTTGGGCATATAAATGAATATTTGTATTGTACTATATGCTCATCATGTAATATTTTTATTAAATCATGAACTGTCTCTATAGATATGCCTAATTTTTGCGACAATATAGTGTCTGTTAAATTTTCACATTGCCGCAATGTTGTTTTCATTATAAACAGAATCAGCAATTGCATTTTCTCCGGACTCATACTTTTTATACAACTCCCATATTTTATTAAAATCATCCGCAGTATAATATCTATTATTTAATACATGAATATTTAAATATCTTCGATCCGATGCATCGTATTTAACAGATAACAATCCTCTCTTTTTTGTGAATGTAACAACTATAGCAACTATACTTTCCACCAAATCCAATGAATTGCGAACACACATAAATGTCTTAGCATCAAATATACATTTAACCCCTTTTTCACTGGTTAAGGATGCTGTTAAATTATCTCTATCATTAAATCGAATTCTAGATATATATTTATCTGTATTTTCCAATAAATCTTTTATGCTATGATCTTTTAGATAATCATATAAAGCTACTTGTTGTAATAATTTGTACATTTCTTCTTTTACATCTATGACTTCTGTGTTCATAGCAATTTTATTTCCCTGATTTTCTATATTTTGAAGTCTTATTCCAAACAATAAGTCATTTACCAACTGAGGAATTTCTATCTTTTTATTTTCGATTTCATTAATATTCGGCAGTTTTCTAAAAAAATCATCAAACAATGCTTTACTCATTTTATACAGCACAGCCTGAGAGTTGGATTCCAAAGCTTGCGTATCAAATTGCAAGTCTTTCTGAAGTTTTCTAAAAATATCGTCTATTTGATCTATTGGTGTATTATTTTCTTCTCCCTCTTCTCTGTTCCACACCTTTATCGATAATATTTTATTTTTTACATCTACAGAAACTGGTAAATATGAGTAAATAAATTTCTGTGTTTCTTCAGAACTTCGTGTATACATTTTATACACAAAAAGGATGTCAACCTTATTTACTATTTTTTCCGATATATTCGATTTCACCGCAGCAACTTTAATTTTATCATCTTTACATAATGTTGTTTCTACAATACGGTTAAAATTCATACTTGGACACGAATATTTTTTTAAAAAATCTTCCCAGTCCTTTTCTTTTTTTATTTTTCTTGTACCTTTTAATTGATAAATTCGAATAAGGCGTCTATCTCCATATTCCAATTCTTGAAAGAGTACTTTATTAATTTTTTCTATGCTTATTCTATTCTCATCTATTATTTTACCCAGCCATATATAAAGATCCATTCCAAGTTCATCTGAATTTTTTTCGACATTTTCTTTTCTTAAAAAATCAACAATCTTAGTATCTCTAACATTGTCAATTATTTCCTTTGCAACCGCCATATTTTTACTCCTACAATATCAAGTAAATTTTACATATTATACCATATTTCTTGTATCTTTTCCATAATTATTGGTATTATAGTCTGAATAATTCAAAGTAATATCAAAACCTACCTGTCTGCTTTACTTTTAATCTGCTTAATCTTCGTTATTACTACTTTGCTTGTTCCGATTTTAGAACATATGTTTTTATATTGAGGAGTTTTTAGTTGGAAAACTACTTTGATAAGAAGTTATGAGATTGGCTGATACAATACACTAGTCAAAAATAGCCGGAATATTCCGGCTATTTTAGCATAAATTCTATAATTTGTTGATAAAGATTTAAGGTTCCATATTTCTATTTTACATGAAGAATATGCTGCCTTGCCTCATCTGGAACGATATCTAATAAATATGTTTCCTTAGAAGAAATTTTTTCAAGAAACTCATCCAGTAAATTTTCTTCCTTACCTTCTGCTATTGGCAGAAGTTCCTTATACAAAACCGTAGGAATTCCAATAGAATACTTTTCTTCCTCATATACGAGAGAAGCAAATGTCCAGTCTTCCTGTTCCTCTGGGCCTAATTCCACGATCAACTCAACAATCGGCAAATAATGACACATTTGTAGGAAACTTAAATTAACTTTTATCCGGCCTTCCTCGCCCTCTGGATCTTTTTCTATTATCTCTATTTTATCCTTTCCCGTTACGGTCATTACAACTAAAGAGTTTTTCGGAGATTCTGTATTTATCTTCTCTATTGACTTTGCTTGAACAAAGCCTTTTTCCATCGTTTCTTTTTTATACTCACTACATCCTTTTGACTCAAAAACACCATAGTAGCCGCCCAAATTGTTCATTGCTATTAAATCCGGTGATTTGTATGTAGTTTTACCATTAGCTGAAAGAAATTGATATTTTTCTATGAGCGGCTGTGAACTGAGTTTTAATACCATTGATAAGTGAACCATATACTCATAAGAGTACTTTTTCTTTCCAAGTACTGTAGTAAGTATCATCCCAAGCCAGTAATTAATTGCACCAACTTCTGTACTATCCAAATAATCTTTTCTTGCTAAATCAAATGAAAGTTCTCCCTTTGGCAATAAAGAAACAAATGTTTCAAATAATCTAATTTTGAAATATATTTCTTCTTTACGGTCTATTATCTTTTTCTCGGTCAAATATACATCTGGCATCCCAACCGACACAATAGCATCTATTAGTTCTACCCCGGTAAATGACAAAGTTCCATTGTCTCTTCTATTATGATCAGAAATTTTTTCAGGTTCCAGATACAATTTTATCTGATAAATATCTCCACGTTTTATCTTCATCGCCTGATTCCTCGCAATTAATCGTATTCAAATTCAATTAGTTTCCATATCTACATAAAGCATATTTTTCAAAGAATTGAAAATCTCAATATTCGTAAGAAACAATAATCTTTCTGCAGAAATCACAATTATAGGCAGCTATGCGGTCTCCAGATATCCTTGCTGCCAACTCTGGATCCGTATTTAACCGCAAACTCTCAGAGCCTTCTTTCCACTCCAGTCCTGCCCCTGCACCAACCGCATGCAACTGACCCTTTCGCATTTTTCCTTCACAATATGGACATCTCATATTCACGTCATCTCCTTTAAGTAGTTAAAGTTCCTCTTGTTACCGAGTATTATCCTGTTCCTGGATAGATTGTATATCTCCTTTCGCATATGTCTTTCGCCTAAATGTTCTTTTCTATTTTTCTCGTTTCATACGTTCTTTCATCAATAAAACAAATTGAACGGTCCATATTACACACGCTGCAAAACACCCGATTCCACTGTATAATAAATCTATGGCTGCACCGGCTACAAATGGCAGTGCCATCCACATCATCCGATTTCCATATACTCTGCACATTTCTTTTTCATCATACTGTTTTCGTTCTTCCTTAGATTTCATATTATAGCCAGACAAAAATGCAGCGGCCTTTCCATTTGATTTTACAAAGCAGATTCCGAATAAAAACATAATCACTGCCATTCCCAAATCAAAGATAACACAGATTATCATTGCAGACACCTCACTTCCCGCTCTGGCTATCAAATAAAAAAAGCCAAACACAACAGTAAAACTTATTATGTTTGGCTAGGTCAACTTGTTATTTTTTTATCACTTCTTATGGTTGTATTATACTATATATTTCTCTATAGTAAAACAATTTTTTATATTATTTTTTATTTTAATATTATATTCCTACTATCATCAATTTTTCAGATATTTCCAACGCATAAACAATGCTATTAGCTACAATATTTCCAGAAAATTCATCATAGGTCTGTGTTGCCACAAAGAAACGGCGGCTCTGAAAATCAAAGTCGCCGTTCTAAATTGTCTGATTTTTCTTTTGCCGTCATGCGGCAGATAATCAATTCATTCTATTTTGAACTTCTTTTATGCTACCTGATGTCTGCAATAGGAATGAATCGCCAAGAATGTAAACACAAATAATTCAATTCCTGCCGAAATCAAAATAACATGCGGTGTCCAGAAACTCATTCCACCGATATTCAGATAATTGAAATCTGCAAGCTGAGAAAGGAAATTGTTCTGCATACCAATTCCGGCAGATGGAAGTATGGTAGAGAGCCATGTTGCTCCCATCGCCACATAAGCAAAAAGCGGCATGAGAAGAACTACAATAGAGATCAGCAAAACTGTCAATGTGTCTTTACATTTTGCAGACAGGAACAACGTACAGCTAACCGTTGCTAATACAGAAAGTAAGCCCGCTGCTGCGAGAATTATCTGCAACTGCCCCAGATTGATGTTTGGCAGATTAATGATAGAGTATCGCATCTGAAACGATGTTTTTAAGCAATCCGTCCCGAACGCTGCATCTAAAATCAGAATGTGTACCGTGATCCCGACAAGGAAAGTAACAACGAAAAGTGTAAATGCCGCCAGAATTTTGGTAATTGCTAATTGTTTATGCCCGTATTTGGTGGTTCGCAGGATGCTGTCACCGCCCGTTTGATATTCTCCGGCGAAAGTAGATGCTGCGATTGCCACACACAAAATAGCAAGGAACAAAATATAAAACTCAATATAATCAAATGCATCTTTAGAAATTCCAGAATGAAGATAAAATGGCGTATCAAGTTCTGAATATTTTTCAAGAGCTTTCTGCTGTGCGGTTTCGTTTTCTCTTTGCTCATTCCGCATGACATCCTGTAAATGTTCTGCGCACTTTTCATAATAGGCTCCGTCAATGTCATTCGGGTCAATATCCATTAAATCAGCACCAATGCCTGTTACTGGATCAGCAAACGCTTCGGACAGACCCATCAGCAAGTGACGGAACGGGACGATTTTTTCAATAAATACAGCCAGAGGAAAGCCCTCTTCCTCGACTGGCCCATATTCTCGAACGCAGCTTTGATAAGTTTCCAAAGCCGATTTGATCCTATCCGGGGTCACTTCACCAGCGGATGTTTTATATAAATCTTGTTTGTACTTGATAGCTGCCAAGCCATCTAATTCTGTAACCGTGCCATCTTCGTTTGGACGGTTAATACCCTCAAATGAAATAGGCAGGTATGCCATGGCTACGGAAAGCAAAAGTGCGATTGCAAGTAAAATCAGGGTGCGCCGTGACTTCAAAATACGTTTTAGTTCAAGTCTAAAGAGCCGCATATTATCTGTCCTCCTTTTCCAAGTCTGTCTGCGGGAACAACCACAGATACAGATCTTCCAATCGTGGCTCCGTTGTAACAGACCCATCAATTTCCGAATGTTCGGACAGATAACGAATAGAAACCTGATTGTGATCTTCGCCTCGCTGATTGATAATGCGCAGCCGCATTTCACATTCCGGCAGCTTTGAGGCCGGAATTATGCAATTCCAAACCTTGCCCTCAATCTGCTTGACAAGTTCTGCGGTAGTTCCGACATCAACAATTTCTCCGGCTTTCATAATTGCGTTGCGCGTAGAAATATATTCTATGTCAGATACGATATGGGTGGAAATCAACACGATTCGATCATGCGAAAACTCGGAAATGAAATTCCGCAGACGCACGCGCTCCCCGGGATCAAGTCCTGCTGTCGGTTCGTCCATGACAAGTATCTCTGGGTCGTTCAACATAGCCTGCGCAATACCAACACGACGCTTCATGCCGCCTGACAGATTGGAGATTTTTTTCTTTTTCACATCGGAGAGCGAAAGAATGTCCAACAAATGATTGATCTTTTGGGTGGTTGCCCTTGTAGGAATATCTTTCAGCGCAGCCACATACTCCAAATAATCTTTGACCGTAAAATCCCGGTGATACCCAAAGTCCTGCGGCAGAAAGCCAAACTTGCTTCGGTAGACTTCACCTAACTCTCGAATGTCTTTTCCGTCATAGTAAACCGCTCCGTTGGTTGGTGTCATAATATCAGCAATCATGCGCATGAGCGTGGTTTTCCCTGCACCATTCGCCCCCAAAAGTCCCCAAACGCCGGGAGTCAATGTCAGATTGACATCATTTACTGCTGTTTTGTCTTTGAACTGCTTGCTTAAATGCTCTATTTTCAGTTCCATGCTTACACTCCTTTCTTTTGCTTCAGCTGAACAATAAAAAGCCCTTGTTCGATAATCATTGTACCGAACAAAGGCTTTTCAATCTCAAAAATCACACGCTTAAATTCCTAAGTAATTCCTAAGATCACATTCTTATTTTCCTAAGCGGAAAGTGGTAATGTAATCACAAAGTCTATGGTTTCGTTTTGACTGGATGCAGTAATCTTTCCACCATGTAAATGTATAATTTCTTCCGCAATAGAAAGACCAAGTCCCGCACCACCTGTATTAGAAAGCCGAGCATCATCCAAGCGATTGAATTTTTCAAATATACTGTTAAGCTGTTCCTGTGGAATTGTTTTTCCATGATTTTCAAAAGTGATCTGAATATCATGCTCTAACCGTTTGGCGGATATAGTGATTTCTGTCTGCGGGTAACTATATGACGCAGCATTTCGTAAAAGATTACTGAAAACTCTCGCCAGTTTTTCAGGGTCAGCGTTCACGGATAAGTTATCCTCCGCAGTAAATACCGCTGTATTGCCATTTGCGGAGAGTGTCGGATATATTTCATCTATTACCTGCGCAATCAGACAATGTAAATCCACAGTTTCTTTTTTGATAATAACCGTATGTGCATTGTACTTGGTAATTTCAAAAAGTTCATTGATGAGCTTTTCAAGGCGCTCTGCCTTATTCAACGCCACTTTTACATACTTTTCCTTTTGCTGTTCAGGCATGTCAGGGGCTTCATGGAGCAGGCTCAAATAGCCGATTACCGTTGTGAGAGGGGTGCGTATATCATGTGCCAGATACATAATAATTTCATTTTTCTTTTCTTCTGCCTGCTTTGCAGCCTGCTTGCTCAACAGAACAGACATTTTAATCTGATTGAGCTGTTCCTCCAGTTCTTTCAGTGGCTCAGACAACGATACTGTATGATTGTTCTGCTCATAGACCGTTTGGGTTGCGTCAATTACTTCATCCAGATAGCCCCACGGCTTTTTCCAATAGTAATTGAAGATACATATAAAGCCGAGCATCAGATACAAAATAAAAAGCAGATCAAGCCGCCAGTAGAGCCATGCAAAAATACCGTTGTCAAATTTTGAAAAGATGTAGTCCAAGATAAGGGTCAAACCATATCCAACAACGGTATAAACCAGCAATGATAGGTATAAGCGCACTTTAAGGCGCTTTTCTGTTGTCATTTCTTTCTTCGACATGAGAATACACCTCCTACCGATTAGCAAACAGAAGAAAGCCAAGCAGACCAATCACGACAACACTTACTATGCCTGCCAGAATGGAAAACAGTCTGTTTGCTTTTATTCTATTTCCGATTAACCGGGCTGCCATCGAATATACAGCAAGCCCCAAAAGACCACCTGCCGTATTTGTAAGTACATCAGTAATATCAGAACGTCCGACTGCTAAGATATACTGCATAGTTTCCAATAAAAAACTTGTTCCAGCAATCAGCATGAACTTCACATATAATTTTGTTCTTGGCAGAAGCATTTGAAGATAAATGCCCATAGGAACAAAAATCAAGAAATTTTCGAGTACCTCTGTTAAGTGAAATGCTGCGCCAACTTCTTTGTCATAGTGAAAAGGAATAAGGTTTATACTCCTTACTTTATCCAGATCACTGATTGAAAACTGTAGTTTGAACAGTATGATCCAAACCAGAAGTGCCAGATAAATTAAGAATAAAATAGTTGCCAAACAATTTGATTTTCTCTTCATAGTGTTCTCCTTTCGCTTAAATTTTGTAGCCGACACCCCAAATCGTTTTAATATACTGCGGAGTATCGGAAGTATCTTTCAGTTTCTCACGCAGATGCCGGATATGCACAGTAATTGTGCTGCTGTTTTTAGAGTAGTATTCATCTTTCCAAACCGCATGAAACAGTTCCTCAATGCTTACAACATTTCCAGCACTTGACAAAAGGACGTGGAGAATAGAAAATTCTGTCGGGGTTAGAGAAACAGGTTCCCCATCCAACAAACATTCGTGGGTTTGAACATTCAAGCACAATTTGTTATAGGAAAGTTCCGATGGAACTTTCTCTGTGATGATACCGGGCGAATATTTCTTGTAACGTCTTAACTGCGCTTTCACTCTGGCAACTACTTCAAGTGGGCGAAAAGGTTTTGTCACATAATCGTCCGCTCCCAATGTCAGCCCCGTTATTTTATCCGTTTCCTCAATTTTAGCCGTTAGCATTATGATTGGATAAGTGTATTTCTTTCGGATAAGCTGGCAAAGTGAAAAGCCGTTCATATCCGGGAGCATAATATCCAGAATGGCAAGATCAATGTCGCCGCTTTCAATACACGACATGGCATCCGTTGCGCAGTAAAATTTATAAACGACGTAATTTTCGTTTTTCAAGTAGACCTCCAACAGATCCGCTATATCTTGCTCGTCATCTATAATCAATATCTTTTCAGACATATTTTCAACTCTCCTTTTTGCTTGTACTCGATTAAGTATAACAAATACAGCATCTAAATTCACAATGGATTGCATGCGAAATTATTAAGATTTTCCTAACTTTTTTCATGCTAATATGATAATGCACATTAGCATATTAGCATGAAAGTAATCACAAATAACACCCATGAACAAATTTAATTATAACAATGTCCCTTTGCAAATGCTTGTTTTATTGCTTTCATTATAGAATACTATCGAAAATAGACATTTTTTTGTGCAAAACCACGAACTTGTCCATTTATAAGAAAAAGAATAAATTATTAGGGATATTTTTGATTTCTGCACGTCTAATAGATGTAAAGAAAATGCTGGCTGGCAAAAAAAGAGGTGGTGTTTAAATGACAAAGGAACAACTTGGATCTCTGATCCTAGATTCAGAAAGACAATTATACTCAACTGCAAAAACAATTTTATTTAGTGACTATGACTGTGCAGATGCTATTCAGGAAACAATTGTGAAGGCTTTTTCCAACGTCGGTACATTAAAAAACGATAACTATGCCCGGACCTGGTTAATCCGTATCTTAATCAACGAATGTTACAGCCTTGTGCGTAAATCCAGTAAATTTATCCCATTGGAAAATCTAGCTGACAGACAGGAACCGGAATCAGAAAAAACGAAGAATTACAGTGAATTATATACAGCCGTAAATTCCTTAAAAGAGGAACTGCGTTTACCCGTTATTCTATACTATATAGAAGATTTCAGTGTAAAAGAAATCGCCCAGATCCTTGAAATATCGGAAGGTGCCGTTCAAAAGAGACTTGCAAGGGCAAGAGGAAAATTAAGGCAGGAATTACAGGAGGTGTCAATATGAGATTAGAAGATATGAAAAACGATATTCCCGAAACACCGGATTTTATCCATAATATGATTCAAAATGAGGTGGCAAAGCAGCTGACGGATAATAAAGTGGCGAATCTGCGAAGAAGAAAACGATGGACAGCTCCGAAAGTTGCCGCAGTGGCAGCTGCGTGTGTGCTGGCAGTTTCCACGGCAGTATATGCAGGAGTAAATCTGTATCACTGGTTTTTGGAAAAACAGGGTTCTTATGGTGTTTCAGTCAAAATTGATGCTGGTGATGCAGCAAAGAAGACCGTACTTCCAGATGAGGTCCCAGAGGTAAATCTGTCTACTAAATATGTTCCGGAGGGCATGAGCTGGATTGACGAGTACCATCTCCAATATCCTGAGCATGGCATGACTGGCGGGTTCAGTTTTTCATTTGTCCTGTTGGATAAAAATGATCTGGGACAGGTAGTACAGGATCAGAATGTTATTGATAGTGAAGAGCGTACATTTGGGAAATACCAGGGGATATATCTCAAATATAATAGCATTACCGAAAGCGGGGCTCTTAACCAGAGAATTTATCTTGTCTGCCCGGATTTATATCGTGTGCTTATGATCTACATCGGAGATGATGTGCCAAAGGATGAAGCCATAAAAGTTGCAGAGAATCTGGCGATTGAGGGAAACACGACTATGGTAAAGACCGCCGGATTGCCTACATGGAGCGGAGAGATGATATCTGAAAAGACAGAAGCTGATAATGATGAAATAAGTACTTCTGTAAACGAGAAAAAACTGCCCGTTTACCAAATTGGTGACACCTTTGATCTGGATGTGATTGGTGAAAACACAAATGGTGAATATCTGGAAAAAACGATTTCTGCAAAGGTAGATTCTGTTCAAATTTCTGATGATCTTCAGCTTCTCGATCCGGACAAAATACCGCAAGAATGGGCGGAAGCCATTGATGCTGATGGAAAGCTATCTACAAACACATTGAATTATGTGAAGTCTGGCGACGGAATCGATTCCCTGGATGAAATTGTAAAGTCAGAGGAAGTGAACCAGAAGCTGGTCTATGTTACAGTTACCTATACCAATCATTCAAATGAGGAAATCGACCATATGCTTTATCTTGGTGCTTTACTGACCCTGACTAAGGAAAATGGAAAAGCACAGCTTTACATTCCAACAGAACAGGCCGGCGATGGCTATGACTACATTAGCTGGGCCGGCGTGGCAAAGACTGGAGAAATGGTATATTATAGTGTCTCTGAAAATTATGGCAACGGTGGAAACTATATTTCCTCTATAAAACCAGGCGAAAGTGTACAGCTGAACATGGCCTGGATCGTAAATGAAAGCGACATCAAAAATCTGTATCTGAATGTGACTGGAGACGGAGCTTCATATGAGTTCTCGGAATATATACTGAAAAAGGGACTGGTAGATATTCGCAAATAATATTGCTATCGTTTATGATTCCATTTTTTATATGTCATATATGAAAAAGCGTTTTTCGATTCCTTTTGGTTTCGAAAAACGCTTTCTTTGCTTCTTCAATCTCTGCACATGAAGTGTAATCTGTGGTATCCAATACGATTTCCTCATTCTTTCCATTGCCGGTTAATAATTATAACGACAGTGTACTATATGAAGCAACCGACAACAACAAAAATCGTTAGATGAGTTTTGACAGAAAAAGAGATTCCACACTGTAAGTGGAATCTCTTATCTATTAACGCAATGGACAATCAGATACTTTTATATTTTGAGCCAATTTATGCAACCCAAGATGTCTGCAGTAGTTTTCCAAATCTTTTGGATTCTGGGATGAACGTGGTCCGATAATAATTGAATTGATAATATCTTCCCTGTGCATATTTTCTGTTTCTAAGACTTTTTGTAAATCTAAAATGTAGAACTCTTTTATTATATTGAATGTTTTGTATTCGATATGAGGATCGTTGTCCGTTACAAAATATGGTGCGATTCGGATTTCCTTTTCAGCAGTAAATGTAGGATGTTTGTGAATAAGGGCACATAATGCTAAATTATCAATGAATCCATCTAAGTTGGAAAATCCTTCCAGAATTCCAGTGGAAATATATGAAGACAATAATTTGTATAATTCATGATCCCTGGTCTCCTGAGTATAATACTGTTCGCCAATGATCATCCCATGATAATATAACAGGTTGTGCAATGCTTCGGTATTGAATTCTATTGCAACACCACGTCCA
>OGJJ01000280.1_pt1 | contig 48698 bp, 41 predicted proteins | sample 1572081 | NCBI WGS metagenome assembly OGJJ01 (sample SAMEA2582122, study PRJEB24529) | metagenome | biome: Human gut stool | place: China | collected 2011
TCTTATGACATTGTTCTTTATATTTATCATATCGCTTCTTACTTCCCCAGAAAGTAATATAATCAGAAGTTTGATATTCCTTATCTATAAAGTTCACAAGAATAACTTTTGCATTGTTATCCTCTATATATTGTGAAATTAGATTCTTGTATTCGACAATAGAGCTACCAGGCATAATCAAAAGAATATTTCGTCCTTCCAACTGCTTCTTTATATTCTCCCATTCCATTGATGGTAAATGGGAAAGCTTTCACCAGTTCTTCAAAGTGAATTCTTTCTTCCCTGGAAATATCGTGTATCTTTTTTTCCGGAGAAATACCACCCAGTTCCAGCATGACAGGTGTAAGGGATGATGGAAAAAGTACGCCGATCACATTCTTAAACTGTTTATTCTGTCCTGCCTCAAATTCCCGCAGAATCCTGGCATCCAGCTGTTCCATGGTAAGGGCAGGCTTCAGATCCAGATAAGCATTCAGTTCTCCGGATTTCTGCAGTTGTTTGCCAATATGTGCGCTTGCAGATAAAATCATGGGGCCTGTCACGCCAAAGTGGGTGAACATCATCTCGCCAAAATCCTGGAAGAGCACCTTTTTGCCTGACTTAATCGTAAGTTCGGTGTTTTTTAAGGAAAGTCCCTGAAGTCTTGGGATATAATCCTCTTTTGTCTTAAGAGGAACCAGTGACGGAGAAAGCTCCGTTACTTTATGGCCGGTTTCCTCCGCAAAGCGATAGCCGTCACCTGTGGAGCCTGTTGACTGATAGGAAAGTCCTCCAGTGGCAACCAGAACATGATCGCCCTCCATAAAACTTCCATCTGCCAGTTCTACACCTGTTACCCGGCTGTGATGTGCCTTTTTCTCATCCACGTCCGGTTCCTCATAGGGACTGACCTTCACCGTTTTCACCTCTGTGCGAAGATGGATATGGGCACCAGCTTTCTTAAGTTCCCGTTCCAGACCGCGGATAATATCTGAAGAATGGTCAGACACAGGGAAAACCCGGTTGCCTCTCTCTGTCTTCAGTGGAACTCCCGCTTCTTCAAAGAATTCCATTACATCCTGGGGCGTGAAAGAATAGAAAGCACTGTACAGGAATTTCGGGTTAGACATAACTGCCCGGAACAGTTCTTCCGTGTCACAGTTATTTGTAACATTGCATCTGCCTTTTCCTGTAATATACACTTTCTTTCCAAGTTTCTCGTTTTTCTCCAGGATGTGGACCTCATGTCCTGCCCTTGCCAGATAAACACCGGCCATCATTCCGGCAGCACCGCCGCCTATGATCAGTATTTTACTCATTTACATACCTTTCATAAAACAGATTTGCAACTATTCAGTAACTACCGAAAGTTACACAAATTTTACTTATATTTTTCAAAAAGACACGTGCAAAAGGCTTCTCTGCACGTGTCTTTCATTATTTTTGTCAGCAAAGTGTCTATAGGCCAGACACTGACAAATTATTCCTCACTGATTAAACCGGATATGCTCCGTTTTTGGTATCAGCAACCGTCTCATCCACCTTTTTCTCCTGAGCCTGACGATACTTGAAGAAGTCAGTAGCAACCTGTGGGAACAGTGCATAGGACAGAACGTCCTCATCCTGCTCTTTATACTGTGCCATCTCGCCTTCAAGTTTGCCCAGCTCATTCTCAAGAAGATCTGCCGGACGGCATGTGATCGGCTGTGTGTCACCGATACATTTCTTCTGAACTTCTGGATTGAATGGTTTTGCTGTAGCACCATATTTTCCGCTGAGAACATCTTTTGTCTCTTTGGTAACCATCTTGTATCTCTCGCCCATGAGAACGTTAAATACAGCCTGTGTACCAACGATCTGGGAAGACGGAGTAACAAGCGGCGGCTCACCAAGGTCTTTACGTACACGCGGAACTTCCTCAAGAACATCATAGAACTTGTCTTCTGCATGCTGCTCTTTCAGCTGGGAAGTAAGGTTGGATAACATACCACCTGGTACCTGATACAGAAGAGTCTTGATGTTTACACCAAGGTTCTTCGGATTCAGAAGGCCGCTGTCCAGAGCGTCATCACGGATCGGCCGGAAGTAATCAGCGATCTCAGCAAGGAGTTTCTGATCAAATCCTGTATCATATGGTGTGCCTTTGAAGGTCTCTACCATAACCTCTGTTGCCGGCTGGGAAGTTCCCAGAGCGAACGGAGACATTGCAGTATCGATGATATCAACACCAGCTTCTACTGCTTTGAGGTATGTCATGGAAGCAACACCAGAGGTGTAATGTGTATGAAGATCGATCGGGATCTTAACAGCATCTTTGAGTGCTCCGACAAGCTCAGTTGCTTTATATGGAAGCAGAAGACCTGCCATATCTTTGATACAGATGGAATCTGCACCCATGTCTTCGATGTGTTTTGCGATGTTTACCCAGTACTCAAGAGTATATGCATCACCTAATGTGTAGGAAAGAGCAACCTGTGCGTGTGCTTTTTCTTTGTTGGCAGCTTTAACTGCTGTCTGAAGGTTACGCATATCGTTGAGGCAGTCAAAAATACGGATGATGTCGATTCCGTTTGCTACAGATTTCTGTACGAAGTATTCTACTACGTCATCTGCATATGGACGATATCCAAGGATGTTCTGTCCACGGAACAGCATCTGAAGCTTTGTGTTTTTGAAACCGTCACGAAGTTTACGAAGTCTTTCCCACGGATCCTCTTTCAGGAAACGTAAGGAAGCATCGAAAGTAGCACCGCCCCAGCACTCTACTGCATAGTAGCCGACTTTGTCAAGCTTCTCAATGATCGGAAGCATCTGCTCTGTGCTCATACGTGTAGCGATCAGGGACTGATGAGCGTCACGCAGGATCGTTTCCACAACTTTCACAGGTTTTTTCTCTATTTCTGCCATAATTATTCTCCTTACAAATTTTTATAAGACAATGGGTTAGACACCAAAGATCGCCATGAATGTACCGGCAGCAACCGCTGTACCGATAACACCAGCAACGTTCGGTCCCATCGCATGCATCAGCAGGAAGTTTGTAGGATCTGCCTCAGCACCAACCTTCTGGGATACACGGGCTGCCATAGGAACGGCAGAAACACCGGCTGATCCGATCAGAGGATTGATCTTTCCGTGAGTAACCTTGCAGAGAAGCTTACCAAGCATAACACCACCAAAAGTACCGCAGGCAAAGGCAACAAGACCAAGAACTACGATCTTCAGTGTATCTACGTTCAGGAACGCCTCAGCACTTGTGGAAGCACCTACAGATGTTCCGAGAAGGATTACTACGATGTACATAAGAGCGTTGGAAGCTGTTTCAGAAAGCTGTTTAACAACTCCGGACTCACGGAACAGGTTTCCGAGCATCAGCATACCAACAAGGGGAGCTGTTGTCGGAAGGATCAGGCAAACAACGATTGTGATAACGATCGGGAAAAGGATCTTCTCAAGTTTTGTAACAGGACGGAGCTGCGCCATTTTGATCTTACGCTCTTTCTCTGTTGTGAATGCCTTCATGATCGGAGGCTGGATGATCGGTACCAGGGACATATAGGAATATGCTGCCACTGCGATCGGTCCCATAAGAGAAGACTGTCCAAGCTTACCTGCAAGGAAAATGGAAGTCGGGCCGTCAGCACCACCAATGATAGAGATCGCTGCTGCTGCTTTACCATTAAATCCAAGGAAAATTGCAAGGAAGTATGCAAGGTAAATACCAAGCTGTGCAGCTGCTCCCATCAGGAAGCTGATCGGGTTTGCGATCAGCGGACCGAAGTCTGTCATCGCACCGACACCCAGGAAGATCAGTGAAGGAAGAATACTCCACTCATCCATTAAGTAAAAATAATGAAGAAGTCCGCCAACGCCATTGGATGAATCCTCAATGCTCAGCATAATGTCCGGATAAATATTTACCAGAAGCATACCAAAAGCGATCGGAACCAACAGCAGCGGCTCAAAACCATGTTTAATGGCAAGATATAAGAACACACATGCCACTGCGATCATCAGGTAGTTTCCCCAGGTAAGGTTGAAAAATGCTGTCTGATGGATCAGGTTTGACAGGGTATTTGTTACATAAGACATTTGTCTACCTCCTGTTTAGTTCATTGTTGCAAGAGTATCTCCATTTTCAACGGCAGCACCCTCTGCAACATCGATGCTGGCGATTGTTCCGTCCTGAGGAGCAACAACCGGGATCTCCATCTTCATGGACTCAACGATCACTACGCTGTCACCAGCTTTTACGCTCTGTCCAACAGATGCAACGATTTTTACAACTTTTCCAGGAACGGCTGCGGAAACTTTAACAGAACCTGCGCCTGCTGCCGGAGCTGCTGCCTTAGGAGCTGCTGCCGGAGCTGCCTTAGGAGCCGGAGCTGCTGCTTTTGGTGCTGCTGCAACTGGAGCTGCTGCGTTTCCGTTCTCTTCTACAGTAACTTCATATGCTGTTCCGTTAACAGTAATTGTATAACTCTTCATTTTAAAATCCTCCTAAATAATGATTATCTTTTTCTGCGGTTGACTTTGCGGATGGAACGTACTACGAATCCGTCTGTGCTTGTTTTGCCTTCAGAAGCAGCGATAGCTGCAGCGATCACGGCAATAAGCTCACCATCATCTGTCACATCCTCAACAGCAGGCTCAGCAACTGGTGCTGCAACCGGAGCCGGTGCTGCGGCTGCCGGAGCCGGTTTGCTCTCTTTTTTCTTTCCTTCCACAAGTCCAGGAATATATTTGAAAAGAGAGATCACGAAGATCAGGAATACCAGGATCACAAATACTGTTCCGAGACCCATCACTGTATTCATCGCTGCCTTCTCCATGTTCTGTGCCAGTGTATAATTCACATCAACTGTAAGAGAAGTCGGGGTTCCTGATTTATCAAATACATAAGTGAAATTCGCTTTGTTTTTCTCGAAGGATACCGGAACAACAACGGTATACTGATCATCGGAATACTCCACTGTGATATCTTTCTCATCAATATCACCTTTTTTCTCACCAAGCTCTTCTCTGGAGCCATCCCATGCACTTGCAGCACTCTGTGTGAAAGCATCCTCTGATTCCAGATATCCCTGGATATCATCCTCGGACATTGCGATGATCGCATCCGTCAGGCCCTTGGTTGTTGTGACAAGCTGACTCTTTACAGAATCATCAATCTCATCAGCAGCCCATGCAGTAGCTGTGCATCCGATCAGAAGTGCAGCTACGCAAAGAAGTGCCATGCAGACAGAAGAGATCTTTTTATAAAACTGTCTCATACGCTCACCTCACTTAGACTGTTCCATGCTTTTTGGATGGACGGTCTTCCCTTTTTGTGAACAGCATCTCAAAAGCACCGATTACATATTTTCTTGTATCTTCTGCTTTGATCACAGTATCCACATATCCTCTTGCTGCTGCAGATGCGATACCGTTCTGGAGTTCTTTGTACTCAGCTGCCTTCTCATTCAGTGTAGAAGCGTCAGCTCCCTCATACATGATCTTTGCTGCAAGGGAAGCATCCATCATACCGATCTCAGCTGTATCCCATGCATAAACCATATCTGCTCCGACAGATTTGCTGTTCATGGCAACGTATGCAGTTCCGTATGCTTTACCAATTACAACATTTACCTTCGGTACAGTCGCAGATGCAAAAGCATGTACCATCTCACCTACGGATTTAGCCATCATCTTCTCATTGCAGAGTGTAGCTTTAAATCCTGTTACATTAGTAAGAGTAAGTACCGGAATCTCAAAAGCATCACAGAATTTTACGAAGTCTGCTGCTTTTCTTGCACCTCTTGCAGAAAGAGTTCCGTCGGAAATCTCTGTCTTATTGCCATCAGCATCGTAAGATTCGCTTCTGTTTGCAACAGCGCCAACGGTAGCTCCGTTCAGACGAAGGAAGCCTGTTACGACATCCTGGCCGTAAGCTGCCTTTGTTTCAAAAAACTCACCATTATCAGCGATTCTTGAAAGCGCAATAGCTGTGTCGCCTGTGCAGCCTGCAATATCATCACATACTCTGTTCAGGTCATCTGTGCATTCCTTGAAGCTGTCATTGTCTTCATTATTCTCCGGAAGCATGCTGACCAGTGTACGGATCTGTCCAAGGATCTCCTCTTCTGTTCCGATGCCGTCAACAAGTCCTGTCTCCTCACTCTGGAACTGTGCGGAAGCTGAATCGCATTTTTCCACTCTGTTTCCTTCCAGTGCATTTGGAGTGTTTACAAACAGTCTGCCCTTCTTCTCCTCTACAAATGTAAAGTCTGTAAGAGCCGGTACAACTGCCATTCCACCGCCGCATGTTCCGAAAACAGCAGTGATCTGTGGAATAACACCGGATGCCAGTGTCTGTTTCAGATAGATCTCACCAAATGCCTCAAGTGCATCGGTAGCCTCCTGAAGACGAAGTCCCGCACAGTCTACAAGACCGATAACAGGTGCTCCAACTTTCAGAGCGAGATCATAAATTTTGGCGATCTTTTTGGCATGCATCTCACCAACTGTTCCGTTCAGTACAGATGCATCCTGGCTGTATACATACACCAGACTGCCGTCAATCACACCATATCCGGTGATAACACCATCTGAAGGTGCTTTTTTTTCAGTCATGTTGAAATCCGTAGCTCTGGCTGTGACAGCCTGTCCGATCTCAACAAAACTGTTGGCGTCAAGCAGGGAATTGATCCTTGCAGCCGCTACGCTTTGTGTCGCATTACTCATTATACTATGCCCTCCATTTTTTTATTAATATAACCAAAAATTCAGCCGAGTATAATTGTACCTTTTTTTTGCAGAAAATTCAATACTTTTCGTCACGAACGTTAAAAAATTAACCCCTGACATATGCCAGGGGTCGCTAAATTAATGGAAATAATCCTTAAATACTTTATCCACATACCATTTATAGGTAATTCTGTCGATTTTGTCATCGGCGGTTACAAGGCAGGAAAGGAGTTCTTTTCCGTTGAGTTTTGCATGGAGTGTACTGATCTTCTGGTTTTTCTGTATTGGTGCCGGGAGCTTATCCGGAAGCTCCGTTTCCCATGTGATCGTTTCTGTTTTTTTCAAAAGATATCTTTTCTCACGATCTTTTTCAGAAAGTACTGCGTGTATTTTCAGCATGACCTGTTTGGGAGGATATCCGGAACGATCGGACTTTTGCGGATATGGATCTTCTTTTCCCGGTGCTGCTTCTGTTACCGGGATCTCAGGCAGCTGTGGAAGCTCCGGCAGCATCACATACTGATAATTTTCCCTGCCATAGGAAAGAAGCTTCTTAGTATCGCTCCATTTATAATTTTTATTTCCGGGCCATCCGCATCCCAGAAGAGCCACGATAAATAATCGCTCGTCCTGTCGGACTGCGCAGACATAACAATATCCAGCATTTCCTGTAAATCCTGTTTTTCCGGAGATCACTCCTGTTTCCATATCCAGGAAAGCATTGGTATTATGTACCGAATAATGCTTTTTTCCTGAGATATCCGTGAAAGTATAATCTCTAGTCTGGGTAATATGGACAAATGTTGCATTTTTTATTGCATACGCCATGATCAAGGCAAGATCCCGGGCTGTTGTATGATGGATACCTCCTTCATCTTCTCCATCCAGACCATTGGGTGTAACAAAATGTGTGTCCTTACATCCCAGCTCTTTTGCTTTTTCATTCATCTTCTCTGCAAAACCTTCTACGGAGCCGCCGATATGTTCCGCGATGGCCACTGCGGAATCATTATGGCTTTTCAGCATCAGTGAATAGAGAAGATCCTCCAGATAAAACTGCTGGCCTTCCCGCATGCCAAGACGTGTCTGTGGCTGAGATGCCGCATTCCCGGAAACCTGTACGTAATCATCTCCCTTTGCTAGCTCCAGAGCAAGAATACAGGTCATTACCTTTGTTGTGCTGGCATTCGGCCGTCCTTTGTATGCTTCTTTTCCGTACAGCACACGGCCGTTCTCCCCATCCATAAGAACTGCAGAAAGTGCATATAGATTTTCGCCATCTGCCGCCTTTACCGGAAAGATCTGACAAATAATAAGGACCGCTGTCACCAGCACGACAGCGGCCATACGCCGTTTGCTCATAATGCATCACCCCGTACACGGTTCATATAACTGTTTACAGTAACTGTTATATTTAATTTTATGCGGGGATAGCATTCAGATATCACTTGTATCTATTGTCTGCCGGGATCGATCATCCGTTAAAGGTCAGATCCCATCTGTCAGAAAGATGTCCTGGCCTGACTGCAAGTGCAGCAAGCTCTTCCAGCATATCTGGCGCCTTGGCAAGCGCCTCTTCCATCAGACTGTCTAGATTAAGAAGCTCCTCCTTACAGTCGATCTCCGGTTCCTGGCTCATAAAAAATTCGGTAATAAACGCAGATATCTTTTTTCCTGCGGGGGAAAGGGCATGTTCCGAAAGGCGTCTCTTCCTTCCTCCATCATCACATACCAAAATACAGGTGAATATCTTCATCATTTTCAATGACAGATAAATGTTCCAGGTACGGATCGCCGGTAGTACCTGGTGTATCGTCCATGCACTGAGAAAACTGGCACGGATCCCATGCGACGGATAAAAACGCAATGGATCTTTGCCGGTTTCATACATCAGCATACGGTCAAATTCCTTCTCAAAGAGCGTATGTGAGATTTTCCCCTCGGCAGCTACCTGATTGACGTAAGGATGACAGGTAGAATCCAGGATATAATGACATCCGAACCCCAGCAGGTAAGCCATCAGTGCAGGATTTTTTTCTTCTCGGACCTTCGCCATGCCCTTTTCAAAGAATTCTCTTGCTTTCCGTCCATGCATCTGCACTCCGTACTGTGTCACCGGATTTTTGGATATAAAATAATAAAACAGGATATCCGGACCATGCTGTCCGATCCGGTACAGATTTCCGTTGCTTCGGATCAGATGCTGTAATTTTGCGGAAAGTTTCCGGTAAACCCTTTTTCCAAAAAGATCATGTGCGTATGTTGTGGGCATTTTCGTCACTCCTCTTCTGTTTTCTGATCTGTCCGGCAGGTCCCGGTAAACCGGCATCTGTCCGTGTTATTTGTTATACGTCCAGCTTCAGCTGGATCTCTTCCTCTGCTTCCGCCTTGAAATCCTCCAGCTGGACCGGATCCATTTCCGGAAGATCTTCCAGCCCCTGGACACCAAAGCAACGCAGAAATTCTTCGGTGGTTCCCAGGAGGATCGGGCGACCCGGAGCATCCAGACGTCCAAGTTCTCTCACCAGATCATAATCCATCAGCTTATTGATGGCATGATCACATTTTACCCCTCGGATCTTTTCGATTTCTGCTTTTGTAACAGGCTGTTTGTAGGCAATGATCGAAAGGGTCTCAAGCATAACATCTGTCAGCGTGGGTTTCTTTGGCTGCGCTGCGATCCGGATAAGAGAATCATAGTATTCTTTTTTTGTACAAAGCTGAAAGGAGTTTTCGAGCTCTATGATCTGGATCCCCCGCTCTTCTTCCTGATAACGGATCATCATATTTCGAATGATATTTTCCGTTGTTGTCGGATCCTGGCGGATCGCTCTGGCAATACGGGGTAATTCCACAGCTTCTCCCATTGCAAACAGGATGGCTTCGATTTCTCCTTCAATTCGTTTGATTTCCACTTATTGTCCTCATTCCTACTATATTATTCATCTGCAAACTCTGTCAGATTCTTCCATGTGTCCGGATCCGTGATAACTTCCACATGAATATCATCAAAAAGATCTTCCTGTTCTGCATGAACATGTCCCATTTTCATCAGTTCCAGAATTGCCAGAAATGTCACGATCAGCTGTATTTTGGAATGCTGATTTTCCATCAGCCTGCGAAAGCTGAATTTCCGGTGAGCTTTTGCATATTCCTTCATTTCCAGCAATTTATCAGAAAGTGATATTTCCTCTTTTTCAATCCTTCCGAATTTACTTCGGATCGGATCGATCTTATCTTCCTGTCTGCGGATCAATGCCTGATAGATCGCACTCATCCGCTCCAGTGTCAGACCCCGGAGAAGTTCCTGGGGATCAGACGGCGGAGTATACTGCAGCACTTCTTCCGGAAGATCCTGTTTTCGGTAATAAACCCCTGCCGCATCTCCAAGCCTGTCCCGTAATTCATAGGACATATATTTGTACATCTTATATTCCAGCAGCTTCTGCACAAGCTCTGCTCTGGGGTCCTCCTCTTCTCCTTCCTCATTCACTTCTTTCGGAAGAAGCATTTTGCATTTGATATCCAGAAGAGTAGCTGCCATGACAAGAAATTCGCTCATGATTCCCAGATCTTCTTTTTCCATGGAATGCAGATATTCCATATACTGATCTGTGATCTCCACAATAGGAATATCATAGATATCGATCTTGTTTTTGTCGATCAGGTGAAGCAGAAGATCCAGAGGGCCTTCAAATACATTCAGCTTAACAGATAATGCCATAGGGTTTCCTCATTTCGTTTTTTCGGAAGGTTTTATATCGATTACCAGCAGTTCCCTTGGATTATGGATCCGAAGGGGGATGGTATGTTCTCCAAGTCCGGCACTTACGATCATATGCTGATCACCTTTGTGAAAGTCTCCGCAGCAAAACGGCGGAAGAAGCAGATATTGAGGAGATGAAAGACCGTAATGTTCACTGAGGCGGACAACGCCTCCGTGATAATGTCCGGACAGGATCAGATCAGCACCCCATTCAAAATAGGTTTTTCCGTATTTCGGATTATGTGCCAGCAGGATCTGCATCCCTTTATCTTCAGGTTTTCCGATCATTTCTTCCATCACTTCTTTTTTCAGCTTCGGTGATCTTGGTTTGTGATAATATTCGATGGGAAGCTCCAATCCCCAGAAACAGAAGTGTTCTCCCTGCAGGACCATATCTTCACGTCCGTTCCTTAAAATATGCACACCGGCTTTTTTCAGTGCTCTTTCGTATTTTGCATAATATGGCCGGTATTCTTCGGAAAGGAACATTTTATATTCATGATTGCCAAGTGCATAATACACGGGAAAATCTCCGGCAAGCTCTGTCAGCAGCTTACATGCAGTTACCAGAGTATTCGTTTCTGTGCGTACAGCCATGTCGCCGGCAGAAAGGATCACGTCCGGGGCAAGCTTTCGGATCGTCTCTGTCAGCCGGATATTGTCTTTTCCGTAGGATATCCCGTGAAGATCTGCAAGAAGGATCATCCTCACGCCCTGTGGAGCATGGATCTTGTCCGTATGGATCTCATATTGTTTGATTCTGAATTTTTTCATATTATTTTCCAAATCCGCAATTCGGGAAAGTACAAACCGGACAGTTCAGACAAAGTCCGCCTTCTCCCAGCCTGGCGATCTCCTCTGCCTTGATCTCATCATCCGCCATTACTCTGGGCAGGATCAGATCAAATACCGTTCTTTTTGCGTACATGACGCAGCCCGGAAGTCCAAGTACCGGTATGGATCTTCCGTTCCGCTCAAGATATGCCACAAGCAGCATAGCCCCCGGAAGTACAGGTGCTCCATAGGTTACGATCTTTGCTCCGGTGTCATGGATCCCACCTGGAGTACGATCATCGGGATCCACACTCATTCCGCCGGTACAGATGATCAGATCTGCTCCTGCATCTGCAAAAGAAAGAATTGCTTTTGTGATCTCTTCCTTATCATCTCCCGGCATTACCTGGCCTGTCACTTCTGTCGGAAACCCGGAAAGCTTTTCCCGGAGTACCGGTGTGAAGGTATCCCGGATCAGTCCTTTTTTGATCTCACTTCCGGTTGTGACAATTCCTACTTTTTTCTGCTGGTAAGGGAGAATGTCAAAGATCGGAAGACTTCCGGCTGCCTTCTCTGCCGCATCCATCTTTTCTTTCTCGATCACAAGCGGAATGATCCTGGTTCCTGCAACCTTATCACCTTTTTTTATCGGAAAATCGCCATGTCTGGAAGCGATCATCATTTCTCCCAGAGAATTCACAGCCACAAGTGCATCACGACGTATTTTCAGAATACCATCGATTTTTGATACCACCTCGATCTTACCTTCTTTGATCTCAGTTCCATGTACTTTGGAAGAATTTCCGGCACAGATTTTGTAAAGGATCTCTGCAGCTTCATTTTCGTGAAGGATCCCCGGTTTTTTCTCCCACACAAAAAGGTGTTCTTTTCCTACAGAGAGCAGCAGCGGTATATCCTCTTCTTTCACTACATGCCCTTTTTTGAAAAGAACGCCTTTTTTCTCATCTTTTATGATCTGCGTGATATCATGGCACAGAATGTGGCCCACTGCATCTTCTGTTCTGATCTCTTTCATCCAAAATCCCTTCCCTGTTCTGTTATTTCTTCAATCCGTTGTATTATACATCCAGTCTGCCCTTTTTGTCAAAATATGTTGCAGGCATCACAAAAGAAATGCCTGACAGGTTCTTTCCAGCCAGTCATGGTATCCGGCCTTTTTTATTGTTTCCCCGTACAGGATATCCAGACTGCCGATCTTTTTCCCATCCTGATAGTATTCCTGTGCCCCTGCTTTCTGTCCTTTTTTCACCGGCGCACTTTGTTCTTTGGGAAGGATCAATTTTTTCTTAACATTGTCAGGTTTCGTGCCATCTGTGCTGATATATCGGAATTTCCCTCTATATACAAGCGGAACCTGCTCTTTGACTCCTTTGCGGAGCTTCATAGGTTTCAGTGGCTCCAGAGCATCATCCAGATACAATGTGCACTTAGAAAAGCCGTAATTTAAAAGAGTTGCTGCATCTCGGAATCTTGTTTTCGGGTCCGGTGCGGCCATCACGGAGGCGATCAGTGTGATCCCGTTTCGTTCTGCCACAGCACTGAGGCAGTATTTTGCAATACTGGTGCTGCCTGTTTTAAGTCCCATACACCCCTCATAGCTGCGCAGCAGTTTATTGGTGTTGGTCAGTGTGAATTTTGAGGAACCTTTTCTGGTAACGTGTGTGATATCCTCCATCCAGACAGATGAATATGTAAGAACTTCCGGATATCTGCTGATGAGCTCCCTGCTCATAAGTGCAATGTCATAGGGCGTTGTATAATGCTCCTGTGATTCCGTCAGCCCGCAGCAATCCACAAAATGAGTATTTTTCATTCCAAGATCATTCGCCCTCTCGTTCATCCTATCCACAAAGGCCTGTTCTGTTCCCGCAACATGCTCTGCCATGGCTACACTGGCGTCATTTCCAGAAGCAATCACAATACATTTGATCATGGTTTCCGCATTCTGTGTCTCTCCCTCTTCCAGAAATACCTGCGACCCTCCCATGGATCTGGCGTAGGCACTGGTGGTAATGGTATCCTCCAAATGCAGGGTTCCCTCACGGATAGCATCAAAGATCAGGATCAGCGTCATGATCTTTGTAATACTGGCCGGGCTTCTTCGGGTGTCAGGATCCCTGGAATAGATCACTGTACCGGTTTCTTTTTCCATAAGGACTGCACCCGGCGCTTCGATCAGCTGCTGTGTTTTTCTGCTATCCTCAGTTTCTCCCCTGACACCAACAGGTGTCAGAGCCAGGCATAAGACCAAGATGCAGATTAAAAGGCTTTCCGGAACACTTCTGTTCATAAGCTCACTCCTGCCGAAAACATCTCTGTTCTATTGTAAAAGCTTTCCTGAAAGTTTATTCCTGAAATTCTGAAAAATCATGGATTCCGGTCCGTATTCCTGTGTCTTTCACTCTGCATCGCTTTGTTTTTTCAGTTCTTCATCATACAGCTTAACACCTGTTTCGCAATTTTCAGCAGCATATTTTCTTGCATAATTCGCTGCATCGATTGCCTCAGATGCATTGGCACATTCTTTGGTGATCAGATAGATCCCCGTGCGGACACAGAGCTTCATATCCGGGTATTTCTCTTTCAGCTGCCGTAAGAATTCCTGATTGATCTTTAAAGCAACTGTTTCCGGATCACCATCCATATCACAGGGAGTGAAAAGGATAAAATGATCAGAGATCGCCCTGGTAAAATATGTATCCATATCTGTTTTAAGAGTGCTTATCACATACTCGGAAAACTGCCGCAGGATCTGATCTCCCACACGGTATCCGTATTTTGCATTGATACGTTTAAATTTTTCAAAATCGGTATATATCACTGCATGTCCCGGACCGTAACCTCCGATCAGCATTTTCTCCACATCTTCTCGAAATCTTGAAAAAGAAGACAATCCGGTAAGCTGATCCCATCCGGATTCTGCAGCAATGCCACGATAAACACTGTTAAATGCCTGGTTCTTGGCATAATGCGCGGAAATGATCTTGGTAACTTCTCCCAGCAGTTTACGGTCTTCTCTGGACCAGAGTCTTTTTTCCCGGCAGGTCACATATACAATAGTTCCTGTATAGCTTCCTTCACAGTACATGGCAGCACAGACTACGGTTTTTGCTCCACCTTGTAACACATTCTTTCTTCCCTGTTCCGAATAATCAGCCAGATCGTTCTCCTGAAGGACCACAGTACCATATTCATCGTTATGGCGAAATAATGTGATAAAATCACTTTTCAAAAAATGGATCTCATCTATCAAAAGTCTGTAGTCCTCTTCCGAAACCCATTGAAAAATCCGGTCTGTTTTCTGCTCTGCCACTTCGGTACGCAGGATTGTGATCCGGTTAAGTCGGAATTTCAGACCGATCACTTTCATCAGAAGTTCAATAGCAGCCTGAAATCTGCTCATTTTTTCAAATATTTCAAATGCAGTAGAAACAATATCATTATGAAGATATCTGGCATCTATCTCAACACCCTCATATAATTCCTGCTTTTCCTCTGTCTTATCCTCAAAATGTCTCAGATTATCACAGAAAGCATATCGGTTTTTTCCATTTTTCTTTGCCTGGTAAAGTGCCCAGTCTGCATTTTCAAAGAGCTGCTGATATGTATATCCGGAAACATTTTCCGGAAGAAAGCAAATCCCTACACTGCAGGTTGCCAGATATGTGGTTCCGGGAAATTTGAGTTTCTGCACTTCCCGGATCAGCTTTCCTGCCTTTTTCATGATAGTGGCATGTCCGATGTCCTTCAAAAAAATCACAAATTCATCGCCACCCAGACGCATGATCACATCATTGATGTCGAACAAAGCCACAAACAGCTCTGCAAAACGTTTCAGGACTTCATCACCGAACATATGTCCGTAAGTATCATTTACATTTTTAAAATAATCTACATCAAGCACCATCATCCCGCATCCTGCATAGGGATTTCTGGATGCAAGGTATTCATCGATCAGTTCTTTTCCGAAAAAGCGGTTATACAGTCCGGTCAGAGGATCTTTTTGGGCACGTTCCTCAAGAAATTCTTCCTGTAGCTTCTCCCTGGTGATATCTCTGGAGCTTCCTATAAAATAATGATATCCGGTATTTTTGTCCTGTGCTATAAATCCCCGTACTGTCATAAGACCCGCATTACCGTCTTTATTGATACACCGCACTTCTATCGTCCCGCCTTCACGGGATGTCAGAAAATCCGTCAGAAACTTCCAGTCGTCTTTATAAACATTGCTGTATTTCTGTCCACTGTTCTTAAAATCCGTAATGTTTTTTACAGGTCTCAGGTATTCATCCAGACGTTCATATGTGTCCGTCTCCTGACAGTATTGAAAAATCTTCAGTGTAGTATTTCGATAAATGCAAGCGTATTTTTCCAATGTATCACGAATATCAAAAACGGGATTTTTTTCGTCTGTTTTCATCATCGACCTCCCAGAGAGTTCTTGAGTTCACAGTATTTGTAAAAAAGTATACCATATCTTTGGGTATATATGTAGTTTTTTTATTTCTTTTTACAGTTTGTTTTTTACTATATAAAATACGCAGCTGAGGGCAGGATTACTCCTGCCCCTCTGCATTTTTCAGGAAAATGATACGGGTATGGTATTTTTTATGCTGTCATTATGGGAATATCGATCATATCTGGATTTCTCATTTACAAAAGTCAGCGATGCATTTTTGTTTTGCATTGTCAGAGCAGCCGTACCGGAAGCAATCTTCCGGGGATCTGTACCATATGCAGGTGCAGCGCCTTTTATGATGCGGACATTCTCTGTATTTGCCCATACCTCTTTCAGATAATAGCGTAGTACCGGTTTTTCCCAGACCGTATACTGCCCCAGCGGGATATTCCTGAGAGTGACCGATAATGTTGCATATCCATTTTTATCAGTTTCATAGCTTCCTCTGGTAAAGGTCACATAATCCTCATATCTGTGAGGATTTCCGGATAGATCCGTACCTTCTGCCACAAAGGAAAAGGTTGGATTTCCATGAGCCCAGGTAATATCCTCCTCTTTGATCTTTTTTACGATGGTGATATTTCCCAGCGGAAGTGTTACCGGAGTATTCTCTGCTTTCAGATCCACAGTATCCGTATCTGTATTTGCTTTTTTCTGGAAGATTACCTCCTTTTCATATTTGCCTGTATAGTTCTCCGGATTTTTTGTTTCCACTACTTTGAACCTTCCCTGATTAGCATCTGTAAGCACCAGCTCTTCAGTAGAGTACCATCCGGTTTCTACGTCAAACTTCAGGATACTCTGCCCGCCCAGGTCATCCTGGTAAGTCTGGTTCTCTCTGTTCCACTGAAGCACAGTAAATTCAGCATCTTCCAGAACTTCCCCGGTATAAATGTCTGTTTTTCTCAGTCGGATCACTCCTGTATATTCCTTTTCCTTTTCATTGACAACTTCAAAGGAAAGGCGGGCATCCTTGTCTGTGATATTTACTTCTTCCTCCCAGCTTCCTGTATATCCGGGCGGAGTCTTTGTTTCCACGATCTTATATTTTCCCTCATTATCCGAGGTCTTTAAAAGTTCACCGCTTACATAAAGCTCACTTGAGCTATCATAATTCAGAAGTGTTCCTTTTTCTTTATAGGCTTTTTTGGCTGCGCTGTATTCATAAAGTGTAAACTCCGCACCCTTCAGGATCTCACCGGTCTTCGCATCGATCTTACGAACCTCTATCCTTCGTTTTTCGTTCTGATAGTTCACTGCTTCAAACAAAAATTCCTGCTTTTCTCCCGGCTTTTCCAACGTAAAATTCTTCTGCCAGTTTCCGGTGTAATTGGGTGGAGCTTTTGTCTCCCGTACACGGAATTTTCCCTGATTGTCTTCGGTATAATTAAATTTCTCGGAGTTATAGATACGTTTCTGTCCATCATAAGTCAGTTTTTTTAAGGTTACATAGCTTTTGCTTTTTTTACTCCACTGATACAGGGTAAATTCAGCTCCTGCCAGTGGATCACCGGTATTTCCATCTTTCTTTCTGATGGATACTGTTCCGCTGATATCCATGATATCCGTTACGTTGACGGTTGTTGTCTTTCCACCGGTTACTGTAAGATTTTTGATAACGGTGTTCAGCTTGTATCCGGCAGCGGTTTTAGTTTCCTTCACATAATATTTTCCGGGAAGCAGCTTTGAAAAAAGGATCTCTCCACCGGCGTTTGTTGTTCCGGATGAAACCTTCTGATCCTTACTGTACATAGTCCGGTATCCGGAGGTCAGAGCTTCTGCTGCAAACAGTCCGTACTGCGCTCCCTGGATCAGTTTTCCCGTGTTGGGTTCCTTCTTGACCAGCTTTGCATTGCCGTAAACCGATGGCTTTACTGAAAACGAAAGGCTTCCTCTTGTTCCCTGGTATACGTAAGCGCCAAAATCCTGTACTCCATCTTTTCCTGCCTGGGCACTTCCGTCAACCAGGATATAGGAAACCGGCTGAAGCAGCATTTTGCAAGAAAACTTCTTTGTAGCAGATGCATTTAACGGAAAGATCAGAAAAAAGTATGCTCCATCCTTCAGGTTCAGGCTTGTTCCCGACATCATTTTGGGATTGGTTTTGTGAGAATTATAATCCGCTGCACTTGTCCAGTAGGCAAGCTGCCATTTTTCTGCAGCTCCCCTGGTAATGGTGATCCCATTTCCTGCTTTTGCTCCGTCTGTCACTTTCATAAGAGTACTCATCTGAAATCCGTCCTTCATACTGGCCGGAACAAATGGAAAACCTGCAGGTCTGCTTCGGAATACACTTAAGGGGATCGTCTTTCCGGATGCTGCCGACCAGGAACCATCTTCGGAAACATAAACGGCTGCCTTGTTTCTTGCAGGGATCGTCAATGTTTGGATCTTATCGATCAGGCGGTTTATCCCTGTATGTTCTACTTCTGCTGCTGTGGCATATCCACAGTCATTAAAGTATACCTTTGACAATGCAATATGCGTAAATACATAACGGTTCTGCCATTTTGACCAGTCTATGTGACTGCAGGAGGGGTCATATCCGGTCCCCAGATCCCCCGGTCCTCCGTAACCAAAGTACAAAAGCTTCTGGATCACAGAATTAGTCAGTGCTTTTACTGCCTCATTCTTCAGTGTCATACTGTCCAGCCCATCCTGGGTCGCTTTCAGGCAATACAGAGGTGAAACCTTCTCCTCTCCTGTATCATCGATATAATGTACAGAACGATACGTACATCCCATACGGGTTTTATTTCCGGGACCAAGAAAATCATTGGCAGCTGTCCAGATCTCATCGCAGTAAACCCTGGTCCAGCTGTCCAGATAATACTGGGACGGGGAAAGTGCTGTAACTGCAAGGGAATCCTCTCCCTCTGAAATCACTTCCGCACTGCCTGCTTCCAGGATCTTCCCCGAAAGTGCTGCAGAAAGGGCAATGATCTCTCCGTTTTCAATCTCCTGGATCAGTTTTTGATCCTCTTCACTTTCTGCTGTGAGGATTTCTGCATTTTCTTCCGTAAAAACGATAAATCCCGGATCTTCCGCCTGCTCCGGTGTTTCTGTCAGGGCTGTATTTTCTTCTTCTGAAGCAGCTTCCGATTCTTCTTCCGGTTCGATCAGCTCATCACTGTCAGTATTTTCAGCATTATCTTCACCTTCTTCAAAAGCTCCCTCCACCGTTTCCTGTTCAGGCAAGGCTGTCGGAACCAGCATCTCGGCCTCCCCAGGCTGAGACGTCGCCGGAATATCCGGGGCCTCCTCTTCTTCCTCCGGTTCTGTCTGCTCCTGCTGCGGATCTGCTGATACCGAACTCATATCTGCTGCAGGACTGGCCGAAACCACAAGAGAAGAAGCTGTGATCATCAATGCCATCCATGCACCGATCATTCTTCTTTTCAATTTTTTCGTCCTCCTTTCCATAGCGTCAGACTGCAGGTAAGCAACGCCATACCAGCCATCAGTGCAAACAGGATTACAGGAGATTCATCTCCGGTCTTCACTGGTGTTGTCCTTACCGAAGAACTGTTATTTCCGGAAGCTCTTTCTGTGGCTTCTTTCCTGTCATTCCGGCGTGGGACAGGACTGGTTTCCACCGTCTCCTGATCCTCCGCCACAGAAAAGATCCATTTCACGTCTGCTGCCCGAAGAGCATATAAATTATCCAGCTCTGCCGGAACCGTAACCTCAAATCTCATGTTTCCTTTTTCTCCACTGGAAAATTCCCCCAGGGACACGGCTTTATTGAGAGATACAGCCAGAAGATCCCCGGAATACAGCTTTTTATGATTCATGGTGATCACCAGTTTCAGCTTTTTCAGAAATTCCTGATCCTTTACCGATTTACATTCCGGTGATGTACGGAAGAATATCTCTGCTGCATGCTCCGTTGTGTTACTGATCTCTACAGAATCATGAAAAACATCTCCCGGCATTGCCGTTGAAAATCCGGAAAAAAAGTCTTCCGGAGCCGCGATCAGTTTGTGCGCATTTCCTTCAAACTCCACCTTCAGATCCACCGGACTTTTTTTCTGAACCACAAGACCATCGGTATCGTGGATACATCTTAAGATCTTCTGATTTCCCCAGGGTGACATGGCACGGAAATCCGGTGCAAAATTTGCCGCCTGGACAGCATCTGCCACGATGGTGATCCCCAGCTTCTTATCCTGGTAGGATTCATCCCATTGGGATGGTACAGCCACACCGGTAAAAATATCCACGCTGTCTCCCTGTTCCAGCTTTCTGGTATAATAAAAATACTCTCCCTTCCGGATCCATCTCGGTGACATTCCTGTAAGATTCCTGTCATCCAGACCATCCAAACCTTCCAGATCATCTGTATAAGAGATCTTCACCCTTACCCAGCATGGCTCTGAATGATTGGTGATCCTGGGGATCTTGGATATCTCATCTCCCGGAAGAACGATCCGGCGATCCTGATATTTCATTTCTCTGCCGTCCTTTTTTTCCAGTTCCCTGAGAGAAATATTGATATCTCCCACTGCTATGTGATTGGTCACTGTCACGGAATCTGAAAATCTGGCATAAGCAGCCGTGCACGCCAGGATACTGCCTGCTACAACAGCACCTGCCAGCAGGACTTTAAGGTGTTTCCTCAAGCATTTCCCCTCCTTTCTGCCTGAGCAGAAACCGGATCTGAAAAATACCTCCACGCACTTTCATAATCTGAAAATCCTTCTGCCTGTACAGCTTCCTCATAAACATTGATCTCAAAATCTTTAATGCTGTCCCTGTAAGTATCATCGATCTTCTGGGGATCAATCTGAAATCCGGTACACAGAGGAGCTGTTTTTTCTCCCTCGGATATCTTTTTGCGGTAGTAATAATAGCCGTCCTGACTGTTATACACCCAGTTTGCCGTATCCAGACCTGTTAATTTAACGCCTCTGCCGATATCGTCATTGGAGTAGGAAAGGGACAGCCTCACATAGCAGTCTGCCTGGAACCCTTTCACACTGCCGGAAAAATTCCCGATCCGGATCTCTTTTCTGTAGGACGGACCATTCTCCATAGGCGTAGGTGTAGGATCCGGAAAATCCTCCTCAATCTCCGTTGTCACATACCCCACTGCAGCAGAATTTATCTTTTTTTCGAAATCTGAAAAATACGCCGCAGTCCCTGTTGCACACAGGAGCCCTGTTGTCAGGAGAAAAAAAGCGGGTCTTTTTAATCTATTCATTTCGTGACACCACCGGCCTGTCCTTTATTCTGATTTACATATTTCTGGTAAGCAGCAGTTGCCTGCTCCAGAACCGTAGTCTTGTCATCACCGGTATTGGTAGCCTGGATCGCATAAGCCCGTACCGGCATATCGATCTGCTGTGTATCCAGCTGACCTTCGATGATATTGGCAAAGGTTACTGTATCAAAAAGAGTTGTTGTCTTTGTTCCCGGCTTCAGGATGTGATTATATGCATAGGTATAGACCATATTCTGCCCCACTTCGGTCCGATCCAGCTGTGTCCAGTCCTTGTTTTTGGTGAAGCTGAACAGCTCTGTTTTTGCAAGCGCATTCCTGGTGCCATCCTTTGCTGCCGTGATCACATTTCGGACCGGAACAGAAACTTCCAGATATACAAATGCTTCATTTACTCCTTTATTTGATACATAGGGGTCCTTCCGGATCACCTGAGTAGGAACCAGATCTGTATTGTCCTCCGGTTTCCAGTTAGGCTCATCCAGGTCGATATCCACTTTTCCCACGGTAAAGCTGTTGGTTGCCGTTTCAAAATCCGTAAGATATGCAGCTGTTCCTCCGGCTGCCAGTGCAGTGATCACAGCAGCAAGTGCGATTCCTTTTACCAGTTTTCTGTTTTTCATCATGATTAAATTCCTCCCTGTATTTTTTTCTTTTTTGGGGTATATGCCAGATCAAAGAGTACTGACAGACATGCCGCAATGCAAACTGCGGCAAAAGGGATCCGGGCTTTCAGAAAATGGATCACGTAGCCCAGATAAGGCAGGTGAAAGACTACCCGCCCGATAATCTGTGACGCCTCTGAGGGAACAGGATCTTCTGTTTTGTTGGCGTCACCTTTTGTGATAAAGATATCCTTTTCTTTTTTTACCACTCTGTGGGTGACAACGGTATCTCCGTTATGAAAAGTAATGATATCTCCCTTTTTCGGAGAAAACTCTCCTTCCTTTGTAAAAACCACAGCTCCGGTTGGAATCTCAGGTTCCATGGAGCCGGAATAGACCACATAGGGCCGGATCCCGAAAAGTCCGGGAATTAAAAGTACCAATGCTGTCACCAGCATCAGCCCAAGAACCGTGTTGCCGATACATCGAAAAAATATTTTCATTCCTGTATTCTGTTCTATATACGATATTTGATGATCACTTCCCTCTGCAGGGAAAGAAACAGTGTTCGGACATCAGAAAAATTCCGGCGGAGACCTGCTCCACATAAATTGAGTCATAAAAAAGTCCTCCCTGTATAGCAGTTAATATGGCAGTTCGCAACATGCTCCCATCACTTAAACTCACAGATTTTGAAGTGGGGACAAGCATGATCAGAATAATAATACAGCAAAAATACTGAATGGAAATTATTCGAGCAGATACGCTCAGATGTGCAGTTCCTCTCATCACATACAGAGATGGAAGAATTCCTGCAACATTTGTTAAAAAAGATTTGTTTCAGATGATGTTATTATAGGATTCGCAGCCCCGGAAGTCAATCAAATTCGTCCGACAGGATTCGACACTGGTTTCTCAGCGGGTATGTCTGCCACCCTATATTTCATAAGCTGACAGACCCTGCATCCGCACAACGCCAGATTTTTTTACAGCTGTACCAGAGAGTAAATATATTCCAATGGAAGGAGCAGCAGATCACGGATCTCCCGTTCTTCCTCTTCTTTATTTCCGGAATTTACCGGCAATTCGATCCGGAAAGCCGGCTGGCGGATCATTTCTCCGTAATACTGTTCCGGCCTGCCTGTGCTCTTTCGCCCGTTCTGCACTTCTCTTTCTATTGCCAGCTGCTCCAGCTTTCCCCTGGTACATTTTTTTAAGTGACGTGCAAGACGGTAGCATCTCTGACCAGTGGAAAAATTCTGATCCCGCCGGTAATAAACCACCTTTTTCCCATATCCGCAGAAAACCAGCAGGCCACGTCCTCCGTATTCCTGAAAGATCCGGATCAGCGCCCGTGTCTCATTTTCACTGGCAGGCTGCTGATGGATCTTTTTTCTGCTGCAGAAGGTGGTGGGAAAATTCCGTGCAGTATCCATTCCTCTTGCATTCCCCTCGAATTCATCACAGGGAACATCCTGCATTTTCAGCATCTGACGGAAAATGGGATTTCGCACGGTATTGTAGCCCTTCCGGCAGATCTCATATCCATCCGGATTGACCACCGGTATGATACAAAGCCTAGTCTGATCCAGGAGCTTTTTTACCTCATAAAGCTCGTCCACGGTCCAGTTGCATTCATATATTCTGCAAAGCTCCAGTGCCATCCTGGTAAGCCTGTCCGTCATCTGTCCATCCGTTCCGGAAAAGCCGGCCACACAGAAAATACAGGCATCTCCATGTCCGATCTCCAGCATAGGGATCATCCGGTCATCGTGGCTTTTTCCGATTACCCGAAACTGCGTAAAGCCGCTGTAACGCCTGGCAGCCTCCCACAGTGAATAATAAATTGCTTCGTAGGTTTTATCCTGTACTGTATCCATGATGTTCCCTTCCTTCCGTCTTTATACATGTTCGTTATTATGTATATTATGCGAAAGGGCATAAAAAAAGAACCGGTTTAACACCGATTCCTTTTGTTTACAAAATAATTCAGGATACCGCCTCCGATGATGATCACCAGCGCAACTGCAACCACTCTTTTCGCTGCCTCCTGAGGAAGCTGGCCCTTGGAGCCAATAGAAGCCTCATAAAAGGTCAGTGTATAATCGATCTCATGAGGGGCACCCATGGCCAGTGTATCTGCGATCACTTCCATCTTATCATCCAGGGCAGTTACCGGGACAGTAAAAACAGAATTTCTGCCTTCCTCACTCTCATTGAGATATTTTTCCCCATCTACGATCATGTAATCATAGTTGGAGCTGCTCCACTGGAGCCGTGCATACATCTTCCCCTCTTTTACCAGCATCAGTGCGGGGGAAGAAACGCTGGCCTTTCCGCTTCCGCCTTCCAGTTCCACCTGTATGGAATATTCTCCGTCCTCCAGATCTGTTTTCACTGCTTTCTCTCCATCTGCAGCCAGAACCTGTATAGGGCATAGCAGCAGCATAGTCAGAAGAATCAGCATTATTGTTCTCATCCTGTGTTTCATGGTTTTCTCTCCGTTTTCTGTTTTTCCTTCGTATCACTATAGCACAACGTTCCTTTTCTGTAAAGAACATCTCAGAGTTGTTGAAATGTCTCTTCTTTTCCAGTATAATAGAGTGAAATTTGCATACAAACGAAAGGAAATGAACAGAGATGATCGAAACAAAAAATCTCACAAAAAAATTCGACAGTTTTACGGCTGTGGATTCTCTGGATCTTCGCATAGAAACCGGCGAATTTTTTGGTCTGCTGGGGCCCAACGGTGCCGGAAAAACCACCACGATCAGTCTGCTTTCCACTCTGCTCCTGCCCACAGAGGGCGAAATCCTCATTGACGGGCAGACACTTGGACGCAACCGACCGGATCTGAAGCGCAAGATCAGCGTGATCACGCAGGAATATTCCATGCGCCAGGATATGAACATGGACGAGATCATGGAATATCAGGGCCGTCTTTATTTCATGCCACGAAAAGAGATCAAACGGAAAACTGAAGAGCTTCTGGATTTCTGTGGACTTCTTCCCTTCCGCAAGCGGACTGTAAGGAAGCTTTCCGGTGGTATGAAACGAAAGCTTATGGTATGCCGGGCACTTCTCACAAGTCCGGAGATCCTTCTTCTGGACGAGCCCACTGCAGGCATGGACGCGCTATCCAGACGACAGATGTGGAATCTTCTCCGTCAGCTGAACGGAAAAAATCTGACCATTCTTCTGACAACCCACTATATGGAAGAGGCACAGTCTCTCTGCAACCGGGTAGCACTTATGGATCATGGAAAGCTGGAGGAGATCAATACTCCGTCAGGCCTGATCGACAGCCTGGGCAAATACACCGTAGATCAGGAAACACCGGAAGGGGCAAAAAGCCACTACTTCCACAGCCGGGAAGAGGCCATCTCTTTTCTGTCCTCTCTGGACGGACAGTGCACCCTTCGTGAGACAACTCTGGAGGATGTTTTTGTGGAGCGCGCAGGCAGGCATCTGATGCAGCGATAAGCCGGCGTCAGCCACAGTTATCTTATAATTTAACAGAATGGACGATGAATTATCATGGGAATACTTACTATTTTATGGGAAAAATGGGTGGAGTTCCGAAGGGATTTCTATAAGATCACGCTGGCGGCCATGATCGCGCCGCTGATGTATCTGATCGTTTTTGGAATGGGGATCCAGACCTCCTCACACGGGGAGCCTTATCTGAATTTCCTGATCCCGGGTGTAGTTTCACTGACTACAATGAACGGAAGCTTTAATGCTATCGCACAAAATCTGAATGTACAGCGTCTTTACGAGAAAGCCTTTGACCAGGTTATGATATCTCCGACACCTCTGTGGCAGTTTATTGCCGGACAGATCATCGGAGGCAGTCTCCGTGGTCTTTATGCAGGAGGGATCATCCTTCTTCTGACCATGCCGATCGGAACCGGTCTTGTGTTCAACGGATGGTCATTGCTGGTGATGTTCCTCAACGGTGCTGTATTTTCAGCCATCGGTGTTGTGGTTTCTTTCCTTGCCAAAAACCATGCGGATGTACCTCGTTTTTCCAACTATATCATTATGCCAATGGCTTTTTTGTGCAACACCTTCTTCTCTACAGAGAAGATCCCGGGCTTTCTTGGGAATTTTGTAGCTGCTCTTCCACTGTCACAGACCAGTCATCTGATCCGTACCATTGCTTCCGGCGGTGGAGTCAATTACCTCAGTGTCCTGATCCTGACAGTCTATCTAATTGCATTCAGCATTGCAGCTTCCTGGTTTATCTATAAGAAAAAAAATCTGTAAATTTATCTTTACAAAAAAATCACCGGCTTTCCTGTTCTTTCGGAAAACCGGTGATTTTTTTATTTCTTATGCTACTTTGGCTATTGTGCGTTTAAATATCTTTTTTTCTTCTTCTCACGATCACATATCCACCTGCAAGAAGTGATGCCACTGCCAGTGCGGACATGGTTCCGACCGGTGAGTTATCAGCTGTTGATACTGCGTTTCTGGATCTGGTTCCGTTGCCTCCGTTGGAGGATGTTGCGGATGCCTCTCCTGTTATTGTTGCGTCCGGATTAGAGCCTGTCTGACCGCCGCCATATGAACCATCTGCTCCCGGAGTTCCGGTAGGTGTCAGTTTTGCAGATTTAAACTGATATACCGCAGATTCAATAGTATCTGTCTGCTGCCACTGACCACCGGTGTAGACGTATTTCTGGAAGAATACATACAGGTTGTATGTAGCGTCTTTGTTGATTCCCTTGGCGGAACCAATCTTCCATGCTGTATGCATCTGGCTTTGTTTTGGGTTTGCAGCTGTACTCCAATAAACCGGAACCCATTTCACATCACCCTCATTTGGATCCTGATTGGTTGTTCCAGCACCAATTACAGTAAATGGATAGAACTGATTCGGATAGAACTGAATTGCCTCATCCAGTCCCTGTACTATACTCTCTTTTACATTCGGGATGTATGCATTCGGTGTGTCAGTCGGAGTTGGATCTGCAACTTTCGGTCTGGAATCTTCTTTAAATGCTATTTTCAATGGATTCGTCAAAACACCATTCTTATCTTTGATCTGGATATAAAGATCAATGGGATTGTCAGAGTCTAAATCCTCAAGACCGATATTAAATTTCTTATCAGCAGTAAACGTTGTCTGTTTTCCGGTAGATGTAAGATCTTTCGGAGTGGCAGACGTGCCATCACTGTTACGAGAAACCCATTTATAATAACAGGTACCGCTCTTATTCGAAATAAGAGTAACATTCGCAGATGTATGGTTGATCCATGAAAATCCAACCCATCTGACATTTGCCGGACGCTTAGCTTCATCCAATGCAATCTTCTTTGGTGTACTTACAGTTCCATCAGTTCCTTTGATGCTCACATAAACATCAATTGCATTGTTTGCATCCAAATCTTTCAAACTGATCGTGAAATCCTTATTTGCAGAAACATTTTTTCCCTTGCTCATTTTATCAACTGTCGGAGCTTTGGAACCACGATTTACCCATTTATAATAGTACACACCAGCTTTATCAGAACGCATAGTTACAGTAGCAGATGTATGACCTTTCCATTTGTAGCTTACGTTGGAAATCTTCGCAGGTGTTTTCGCTGTTTCTTTCAAAGTAACAGTTGCAATCTTTGTTACTGCTGACTCTGATCCATCTTTCGCTACTACCTGTACATAGAGATCAATCGCATCACCTTTCAGGTTTTTCAGATCAATCTTAAAATCTTTGTTTTCAGTGATCTCAATATTGCTGTCTTTAGTTGTGCTAATGGAAGGTTTATCCGCTCCCTTTGCCACCCATTTATAATAGCATGTACCACTCTTATCGGACTGAAGAACTACTTCTGCAGTTGTTGCAGTTTTTCTCTTTGCGCTGATTTTAGTAACCTTTGGTGCTGCCGGTTTCGGATCGTCTGGCTTCTGTGGCTGTGTTACATCAATCGTCTGTTTTTCAGCTTCACCGACAGATCCGTCATCTGCTATTACCCATACATAAAGATCAATGGACGTGTCTTTAACATCAGTAAGATTCAGAGAAACTGCTTTTTCGGCTTCAACTTTTTCACCTTTGATAGCTTCACCAATGGTCGGAGCTTCGGTATTTTTTGCTACACATTTATAGTAATATGTACCGGCCTTGTCAGATTTAATACTTGCAGTAACCGTATTTGCTTTTTCGCTCTTAGCAGTAACGGTAACGACTGGTTTGTTAGAAACAAGCTGACCATTCTCTGGATTAACTTTATAATTAACATCTTCATATTTTCCAGCCAGTACACTAAGTGCCTGTAGATAATCGCTATCAGAACAGTCATCACCCTTTACAATTACCGCAGATGAATTCAGCACCCTCTCTTCAGCATTTTCTACAGAAAATCCAATCTGAGGATCTGCTATAGCACTGTTTACAGCAAGCTGGCCTTCTCCAGCAAGAATGATATTGGCAGGTGTTGTTCCATCCGCTTTTGTGTTATTAGTAATAACCGGTTCTGTTTCTGCTGTATTTTCAATTTTCTCAATAAAAACTTTTCCTGTACTATAGACAGCACCTTTATCTGAACTGTTATTCTCAATCTTACCGCCTGAAATATGAACGATTCCACCTTCATTAAAAATAGCTACGGCTGTTGTATCTGCTGTTGTTGCATCTGCTACGACCTTATTGTTAGTAAGCGTGATACCTGTTGACATTGAAAATTTTGCGCCACTGGCTACATGGATCAAAGATCCTGCTGCCTGTACACCATTAACAGAGCCACCATCAACAACAAGTGTGCTATCGCTATTATCAAGCATATAAAGTGCACCGCTTACGTCAAACAGATTACCAGTAAAGCCGGCTGCACGCTGTATCATGGATGTATCATCTTTTCCAACGATCAAAATACCTTTATTTGCTGAAATCGTTACGGGTGCTGTAATCTGAACTGTTCCACTGATAACGATCGTCGTAAGATTGTCTTTATTAACATTATTAATGTCAATGTCAGGAGCTGCCGCAATAGCTGCTGCTAATCCAGCTTCATCGGTTACTGTTGTTCCTGTTACAGTTTCCGTCTGCTCCTGCTGCGCCTCTGCTGCCTGTGCCTCTGCTTCCGCCTGGGCCTGGGCTGCTGCCTGCGCTTCGGCCTCTGCCTGAGCCTGGGCTGCTGCCTGTGCTTCGGCCTCTGCCTGAGCCTGGGCTGCTGCTTCTGCCTGGGCGTCGGCTTCACTCTGGGACTGGTCATCCACAGCTGCTCCATCATCTGGTGTTTCTGTATTCTCGTCTGCAGTCGGTGCTTCTGCCTCTGTTACCGCTCCGGTATCTTCAGCGGCAAACGCTGCGGCAGGTGCCATTCCAACAGTCATGGAACCTGCAAGCAGGACTGCGAAAAGCTGCTTTTTTTTCATTTATAAGTCCTCCTGTTATGAGTTAGTCTTTTTAAATCCAATTACTAAAAAGTATAGCACAACACTTAAAAAAAGTAAAGCGGACCGAAAAACCCGCTTTACTTTATTTGTGTTACGGACGTACCTGTCCATTACCATAAATGATATACTTGGTGGTGGTCAGTGCAAGGAGACCCATTGGGCCTCTTGCATGAAGCTTCTGGGTACTGATCCCGATCTCCGCACCGAATCCGAACTCATTTCCATCGGTGAATCTGGTAGAAGCGTTCACATAAACTGCCGCTGCATCTACCTCATCCAGGAATTTCTGGGCATGGGTATAATCATTGGTAATGATGGCCTCCGAATGCTTTGTATTATATTTATTGATATGTGCAATGGCTTCCTCCACGGAATCCACTACCTTTACAGAAAGGATATAGTCAAGATATTCCGTTCCCCAGTCCTCTTCTGTTGCAGGAACTGATCCCGGCATCAGAGCCTTTGCCGCTTCATCTGCACGGACCTCCACATGCTTCTCCTTAAGGCGTCCGGCCAGTACCGGCAGGAAATCGTCCTTCACCTTACGGTTTACAAGAAGGGACTCGCATGCATTGCATACGCCCACACGCTGGGTCTTTGCATTGATCACAATATCCGCTGCCATCTGAAGATCTGCAGTCTCGTCCACATAGATATGGCAGTTTCCGGTTCCGGTCTCGATGACAGGGATCGTACTCTGGTTTACCACTGCTTTGATCAGTCCTCTTCCGCCACGTGGGATCAGTACATCCACATACCGGTTCAGCTTCATAAATTCCGCAGCCGTTTCTCTGGAGGTATCCTGGATCAGCTGGATAGCATCCTCGGTAATGCCGCAGGCTTTTAATGCCTCACGGATACAGTTGACAATGGCAGTATTGGAATGAATTGCGTCGCTTCCACCCTTCAGGATCACGACATTTCCGGTTTTGAAGCAGAGGCCGAATGCATCTGAGGTAACATTGGGACGTGCTTCGTAAATGATGCCGATCACACCTAAAGGAACACGTTTTTGTCCGATCAGAAGCCCGTTGGGACGTTTTTTCATACCTGTAACTTCCCCGATGGGATCTTCAAGACCGGTAAGCTGACGAAGTCCGTCTGCCATTCCTTCGATCCGCTCCGGTGTCAGCATCAGACGGTCGATCAGTCCTTCCGGCATCTGATTCTTTTTGCCGTTTTCCACATCCAGGGCATTGGCCTTCAGGATCTCATCCGTATGAGCGACAAGAGCCTTTGCCACAGCTTCCAGGGTTTTATTTTTGTCATTTGTGGAAAGATTTCGAAGGACTGTCTCCGCATCTTTCGCATTCTGTCCCAATTTTTCAAGCATTTCATTCATTTCCAAATATTCCTGCCTTTCTTTCTGTCTTTACAGCAATATCTTACTGTGCATCGCGGTATATATTCTCTTCCGTCACAATGACCTGCGGACGGATATCCGTAGGCTCTGTGGGAACCTCCGGAAGGATCTGAAAGGAAAATCCTACTGCAACGCGGCAGACCTCCGGATGTTTTTCCAGAAAGCGGTCATAAAAACCGCCGCCATAGCCTACCCGGTTGCAGTTCACGTCAAAAGCCACCCCAGGCATTACCATCATAGCTTCTTCCCAGGAGACCTTTTCTCCGTCTTCTTTTGGTTCCGGGATCCCGAAATAGCCGGATTCCAACTGACTGAAATCGGTCAGTCTGTAAAATACCATATCCTTCCCGAAAACCTTTGGCACTGCCACTTCCTTACCGTCTTTCCAGGCCTGTTCGATAATATAGCGTGTGATCACTTCATGGTTATAATCTGCGTATGCCATGATCCGTTCTGCATTCCGGTATTCCGGAAGCTGTGTCAGGGCCTCTGTGATCCGGAGACTGTTTTCCCGGATCCAGGCATCGGTATGTTCTTTTCTGGCTTTGAATATCTTTTTTCTAATTTCCTTTTTTTCTTCCATATTTTTCTCCAAGATTGGTGATGCTGCCATCCTTTTCTTTGATATCGATGTTATTCAGATGTGCACGGAGATTTCCCTTCACTGCATCCAGATATTCTCTCCGAAGCTTCGCCTGTTCCACCTTTTCTTCCTCGGTAAGACCTACACTTTTCTGTTTATGCGCCAGTGCGTTGATCCTGTCGATCTTGATATTATCCATCATAATCTTATTCTCCTTAAAGCAGTTTTTCGATATAATCAATGAGGAAGAATTCTTCCTTCTTGTTTCCTACAAATAATGTTCCGCAGCTCCTGCCTTCCACGATCCTGTGGATGTTGTGGAAGTCATTTCCGTTGGCAATGACCATGTCCGCCCCTGCCGCAGTGGCGATGATCGCAGCGGTAAGCTTGGTCGCCATTCCGCCGGTACCCACATTGCTTCCTGTGGAGGATTTGCCAAGCTTACGCATATTGTCATCCATGTTTTCTACAATATCGATAAACTGTGCATCCGGATTGGAATTGGGATCGTCTGTAAAAAGACCGTCAATATCGGACATGAGGATCAGAAGATCCGCATCGATCAGTGCAGCAACCACGGAGGAAAGGGTATCGTTGTCTCCGAATTTTACCAGGTTCTGGAATTCGTAGGAGGATACCGAGTCGTTCTCATTTACAATGGGGATCACCTTTTCTGCCAGAAGCTGCTGGAAGGTATTCTGGGCATTCCTGCGGTTGGTGTTGTTGACCATGGTATTCTTGGTCATCAGGATCTGTGCCACCATCTGATTGTATTCCCCGAAAAGCTTCTGATAAATGGTCATCAGCCTGGCCTGTCCCACAGCTGCACAGGCCTGCTTTTTCTCAAGCTCTGCCGGCTTTCCCTTCATACCCAGTGCAGCTGCACCTACCGCAATGGCTCCGGAGGATACCAGCACTACGTCTTTCCCCTGGTTATGAAGGTCGCTGAGCTCTCGGGCCAGGATCTCCAGCTTATGAAAATCCAGTCTTCCTGTTTCTGCGTGGATCAGTGATGATGATCCGATCTTGATAACAATGCGTTTCTTGTCTTTCAGTCGTTCCCTGTAATTTGCGTTCATGTTTTTTGTTTCTCCTGATACCTGTATATTAGTCTTACTGATAAGTGACGGAATCGATCCTGTCATTCTGTACGATCTCCACCCAGGTAGTACCCGGATTCAGGCGGATCTCCTGTTCATTTCCGTCGTAATAATGCGTGATCCCCCATGGAGAATCCTTCTCCCAGCGGATATCAATGGCTTTGCCTCTGGTAATAAATTTGCCCTCTCCGCCGGAAATGGCATCAATATTCAGATAGCCGTTTCCATCGTAAGCCGGGCAGGATGAATACTGAAGGATGATATTGTCGCAGGTGAGCTGTTCATTATCCAGCTGATCCACATGTTCCCTGCCAAACTGGAATCTCTTATATTCCTTTGTCTCTTCATCGTATTCATACCACGGATGATTATCAGTAAAATTATCCAGTTTCACAAGGCTGGCTGTGATCCCATCCGGTACGGTCTCTGTACCATCTTCTGCAAAAAGATAATGTCCGGTATATTCTTCTTTATATTCCTGGCTGTATCCCATAGCATCTATGCCTGCCTGAAGGTGGCTGGCATCTGTATAGGCATTGTGAGGTGCCTTCCTGTCTGTTGTACGGAAAAAAGCAAGCTTGCCGATCTGGATCCCGTTAAGGTTATCGATCACATGCTGCTCCAGATAAGGCAGTGCATAGGCAGCCTGTCCGTAGTGGGCATAGATCGCATTAAATTCGTTGGCGTAAAAGAGATAATAGTCACGGCAGCTGCGAACGGAACCGATCCGTTCCAGCTCATCATAATCTTCGAGAATGCCCATAAGACGGGTAATATTACCTTCCACCGGCGCTTCGTAGACAACACCGGCATGTCCGATACCACTCTGCGGAGCTCCGACACTGTTGTTGCCCATCATCACGGCAACCGGTCTCCTCCGTCCAATGCTCTCCGGAACATTTTCGCCGGTGAGATAACTCTTTACCTGGGTTTCTTCCTGTTTCTCCTCATTGGGAACAAAGCCTACCAGATCCTGCCCGGCTCCGAAAGCGGGAACAGTCTGGGCAATGCAGATGCATGCAGCTGTGATACCTGCCAGGATACCTGTCTTTTTCATTCTCATATATTACCTCCTTTTCTTAAAGCGGAAGAGCTTTCCGCTTAGCTTTTCTGTGGGACAGCACGTGGTCATTCGCTGTACTAGCGGTTGATCCCCAGTTCCTTCAGTGCTGCTGCCTGCTTGGCTTCCATGACCTTTGCCTCATCCTCTGTCATATGATCATAGCCCAGAAGATGCAGCATACTATGTGCCACCAGGAAACAGAATTCCCTTGTCACACTATGTCCGTATTCCTCTGCCTGGGCAAAAACCTTAGGCACGGAGATCATGATATCTCCAAGAAGGAGTTCATCACTGTCCAGATCAAAATAGGACTCATCCTCTTCCACAACGGAATAATCCGCCGGTGTCTCAAAGGGGATCATAGGAAATGACAGCACATCTGTAGGAGCCTGGATATTCCGGAATTCCGTATTTACCCTCTTGATCTCCTCGTTGTCTGTCAGGACAAGATTGACCTGTCCGTCATAGGGGCATTTCTCCATTTCAAGAACCTTGTCCGCAACCTGGGATGCAAGGGCAGCATAGTCGATGCCTAACTCCTGATCTGTCTCATATTCGATATTTATGGTCATCTTCTGTACTCCTTATTTTTCACAGCATACCTGTCATCCTTCCTGGATTTAGCAGGCTTCTGTTTTTTTTCATAATCGTCATAGGCCTGCACGATCTGCTGTACAAGTGGATGACGTACAACATCCTTGCTGGTCAGCTGACAGAATCCGATGTCATCGATCTTCTTCAGCACCTTCATCGCCACATCCAAACCGGACGTGGCGTCCCTGGGAAGGTCCTTCTGGGATGCATCGCCTGTGATGATCACCTTGGAACCGAAGCCGATCCTGGTCAGGAACATCTTCATCTGGGCAGGTGTGGTATTCTGCGCCTCATCCAGGATGATAAAGGCATTATCCAGTGTACGTCCTCTCATATAGGCAAGAGGGGCAACCTCGATGAGCCCCTTCTCCATGTTTTTGGCAAAGCTGTCTGCCCCCATGATCTGATACAGTGCGTCATAAAGAGGACGCAGATAGGGATCGACCTTGCTCTGGAGATCGCCGGGAAGGAATCCCAGCTTCTCTCCTGCCTCAATTGCCGGTCTGGTAAGAATGATCCTGGAAACCTCCTCATTGCGAAAAGCAGTTACTGCCATAGCCATGGCAAGATAGGTTTTGCCGGTTCCGGCAGGTCCCACACCGAATACGATCATCTTCTTACGGATCTGTTCCACATAGTCCTTCTGTCCGAGGGTCTTGGGTTTGATCGGCCTGCCCTGTATGGTATTACAGATAAAATCCTTGTCGATCTCCTCCATCACGGAGCCGATCTTCTCCATGGCAAGGGAAAGTGCGTAATTCACATTCTGCTGTGTGATGGTATTGCCTCTGCCCGCAAGTGTATTCAGTTCCTCCACGATTGCCCTGGCCTGTGTGGCTCCCTCCTGGCTTCCCAGAATCTTAAGAGAACCGTCACGGAAGATCATGGTTACGTTCAGAGTACGTTCGATCAGCTTCAGATGCTCGTCAAACTGTCCGAAAATATTCGCCTGGCGGTCTGCCGGCACATCCACATATAATTCGATAATGCTGCTAGCCATCCTCTGGTGTCCTTTCTTTTGGCTGCGTCTTTTTTTCTGTGGGGGCTTCTCTTCCGGTCCTTTCAATGACGGTAAGAGTGCCTCTGCTGACGCAGTCCTGGTGATTTATTTCTATTTTAACATTATTTTCAGATATTTGAACCCCTTTTTCTATTAATTTTTCTTCATAATCATAAAGCCTCTGTATGGCCTGTTTTTTGGCGGCATCCTCTGTCAATCTTTCTTTTCGGAGCTCAAACCTGCTGGTAGTGATGATTCCCAGGGAAAAAGGAACCTGAAAGATCCCGGTACTGAAAAGAGATTCCCGGCAGATAAGACGATCTTCATTTTGCTGCAGAGGAGAAGAAAGGTCCAGGAAACTGCTTCCAAGCTGAAAAAAAAACGTTGTTTTCTTTTTACCGGGCCATACCTTTTTCTCTATGTCCAACGGAAAGGTATCGTAATAGGCAATGGAATGACAGACGTAAATATCCGCATCTGCCTGAACATACTCATAGCGGATGACCTCCTGGCTGTCATCTGTGATATCCACGATCCCGGAAACCAGTTCCTGGCCTTTTTTTATTTCATCCCCAGCCCTGACAAGAGGAGTTCCCTGCCGTGTGACCATGGAATCGATCACTCCGTCCAGAGTTGAAAACAGACTGCAGTATTTTTCTTCCGGCTCTGCTTTTTCTCCAACACTTCCCTCCCGGATCTCAAAACGCAGGCCCGTTCCCGAAAATCCGGCAGACACCCAGGTGATCTCCGGAAATTCTCTTCGCAGAGAAGCTGCAAGTGCACTGCAGCTGATCTTCTTTCTGGACATTCCGAAATGGATTCCCTGCTCTTTCAGAAATCCCATCAGCTGGGTTGTGGGATTTAGAATATTTCCCCGGATCTCAACGTTCCACACTCTTCCTGACAGTAAAAAAAGAAGGCAGAAAACTGCCAGAAACCCTGCAGGGATCATTTTTCTTCTTTTACAGAAAAGCAGAAAAAACAAAGGCCCTCTTTTTTTCAGGATGTGGATATGTACCCCTGTTTTTCTCCGCAGTGGCGAGATCTGCAGAAAATCCGCTACCTTCATGGTCAGCTGAAGCTCTGTCTCACCGGTGCGGATGATCCTTTTCAGATCCATTTCCCTGCCTCTGCAAAGGTTCACAAACCGCTGACACTGCTGCCCCTTAACAGAAACCCGCACAAAACCTGGGGCCATTACTTATTTCCCTCCTCCAGCGTAATGCTTTCGATCTGCCCGCGGATACATAGTTCAAGGGTTGTGTAACAGGGGATCACAAGGTTTTTCCCACGGATCACAAGTCTGCCGGAAGGTGTCAGTATCAGGATCTCCTCCCTTGTATAGCTCTGGATATTCCGGTAATTTTCGATCACTGCCTGACGTTTTCCCGTAAGTATCACCTGCACCTCCCGAAATTCCGGTTCCCCGGGAAGCTCCAGAAAATCTGACATTTTTCTCATAAAAAAACCTCCGGCTTTTATCATTAATCTATGCCGGAGGTTTTCTTCTTATGTATCTTTCGCTGCATCCGCTTTTTGTCTTTTATCTGCGGATCAGCACCATGGAAAACCAGAGGATGGTATTTCCACCCAGATTGTATTCCATAGCTTCCTTTTCTACGATCTCACTGACAACCACGCCATAGCTTTCCAGGCATGGATGCATATGCTCCGGAAAACGGCATGGTTTTCCGTCCAGATAGGCACAGTGTTCACAGAAGTCACAGGATTCCGTGGAAAGTGTAAAGGTCTCGTAGCCCTCTCCCTCCAGAAAATCACGTACCTTCTCTGTAAGCGCTTCGTGTTCCATTCTTGTGGAAAGCATCTCCTTCATGTTCATGATATCCGACACCTCCGCAACGCTGGAAAAGAAAACTGCTTTCGGATAGCTCCGGATCTTCTTTTCGCATTCTGACAGCTCTCCCACTGCCGGAGGACAGGCCCATGTGCTCCCATAACGTTCACATTCCTGTTTACAGATCGTACGCACACGTGACTGTACTTTAATATCCCCTGTATCCAGCACACGATACTCAAAAATGGGATACTGGGAAATAAATTCATCAAATTTTTCTTTTATACTGTTCATACCTTTAAGATCTCCTGTTCTCCAAAAAGGCTCATAACTGCTGCCTCATAGTCACCAAAATGCTGGGATTTTTTGATCTTTTTCAGATATCTGGCATAATTGGTAAAGCCCGGTGCCATATAACTCCACAATTCCTTCATGCGGAAAAGTACATTTCGTTCTCCTGAAAGATGTTCCTGATAATCCCGGTAAAGACGGTCATGAAACTGCCGCAGCTTTTTCCGGTATTCTTCCCGGTGATCCTCTCCGTCTTCTTTTTGCATAATGGCATCCAGAAGATAGGGCCTTGCGATCAGGCCTCTTCCGTACATGACGCTGTCTGCATCCGGAAATTTCTCCCGGATTTCCTGATAAGCCTCCACTGAAAAAATATCCCCGTTATATCCCAAAGGAACCTTCAGCTTTTCCCTTGCCTCCTCATACAGTCCATATCTGGGAATCCCCTTATAATGATCCTTCAGAAGGCGTGGATGGATGATCAGCTCTTTCAGCGGATATCTGCCGTAGATCTCAAGAAGCCGTTCCCAGTCTTCCTCATAATCCGTTCCCACTCTCGTTTTTATGGAGATCTCCATCCCGGTCTTTTCGAAGATCTCATCCAGAAAACGTTCCAGCTTATCCGGCTCGCCCAGGAAACCGGCACCCTTTCCCTTGGCTGTGACAGTTCCCGAGGGGCATCCCAGATTGAGATTTACTTCCCTGTGTCCGTATTCATCCCGGAAGATTTGCGCTGTTTTCACAAAATCCTCCGCATTGTTGGTCAGGATCTGGGGAATCACCGGAAGATCTCCGTTGGTTTCCGGTGATACCTCTTTGATCTCCTTGCTGCTGAGACGTTTATTAGGCTTGGCAGTGATAAAGGGAGTAAAGTATTTATCCATGGGATAAAAATAGTCATGATATGCATTCCGATAGACCCAGTTGGTTACGCCCTCCATAGGTGCCAGATAATTCTTCATTGTTTATCCTCCTTCATGCGGAAATAGATCTGCTTTCTCCCTCCGCTTCCCGTGGGGATCCTGCCTGTTTCATAATTTCCCAGAGATTTGATAAAGGGGGTCAACTTGGAATATCCGTAATTACGCACATCAAAATCCGGAAGTCGTTTCCCAAGCTGGTCGCCCAGCTGTCCGGAGGAAAGCCATCCCTCTTCGTCAGAAAATTTCTCGATGATAGCATTAATGGCCTTGCGTACCCGCTTGAGGTCTTTGTTCTTCCTGGAGCCGGAGCTGCTCTGTTTGCTGCTGTTTCCGGATTTTTTAGCTTCTGCTGCAGTAGCCATATCTTCCTTCTTCTCTTCCTCCTGCTGGTTGCGGTAGAGAAGATCCAGATATTTAAACTGGTTGCATGCGGAAATAAACGGCTTCGGCGTCTTCTCCTCACCCATACCCAGGACCAGCATTCCGGATTCCCTGAGCCTTGCTGCCAGACGGGTAAAATCACTGTCCGAAGAAACAATACAATATCCATCCACATTTCCGGAATACAGAATATCCATGGCATCAATGATCATCGCCGAATCGGTGGCGTTTTTTCCGGTGGTATAGCTGTACTGCTGGATAGGAATGATGGAATCCTCCAGAAGAACCTTTTTCCAGGAAGAAAGCCGTGCACTGGTCCAGTCTCCATAGATCCGTTTGTAGGTGGCTATGCCGATGTTTGATACTTCATCCACAATGATCTTGATGTATTTGTCTGATACATTATCTGCATCGATCAGTATTGCAATTCTTAATTCGTTGTCCATAAATCCAACCTTTTCTGTTTAATCTGTGCCGTTTCCGATGTGGATCAATGCTCCAGCATGATCTTGAGGATCTCTCTGTCTGTTTCCTTCATGCCGTCTTTTCCGATCTGTCCCACACAGCTGATGGTCTCTGCGGTTTCTTCCTGGAGAATTCCTGTATAAGGTGCATAAGACTGCCCGTTCATGGCAAGATGATGCGCCAGGAAGGCTGCGTCAAGACAGGCTGCGATCTTGGCAGCACAGGAGATCTTGGCCCCATCACAGATGATTCCCGGAATATTGGCAAGGGTATTCTCGATCGTTTTTTTGATCAGGGAAATATCTCCGCCTACCATATAGGTAATGGCGGCTCCGGCTGCACAGGAGGCCGATACCGCCCCGCAGAAGGCAGACAGCTTCCCTATATATTGCTTCTGATAAACTGTGAGGAGATTGGAAAACACCAGGGCCCTGTAGAGGCTGTAATCCGGCAGCTCCATCTCTCTTGCATAGACGATCAGCGGAACAGAGCATGCAATTCCCTGATTTCCGCTTCCGGAATTGATGACAACCGGCATATCACAGCCACCCATACGTGCCTCAGAAGCTGCTGCAGTAAGACTTCTCATTCTGGTGAGCATATCATGAGAATAGTTTTCACGGATCACGCGCCCGATACCCAGGCCGTATTTTCCGGTCATTCCCTCATGAGCAATGGCCATATTGCTTCTGATCTGCGCATCCAGAAGTTCCCTTACATCGGAAAGCTCTACGGTATCCGCAAATTCCCGAATATCCTCCAGATTTAACAGGCCGCGGTCCGTCTCTTCCTTTTCTTCCACAGCTTTGTCTGCATCAAGGAGGACTTCCCCGTTTTTGCTGATCCTGGTCACGTTGATATGGTCGTATTTGATCTCCAGGCTGACGGTATCTTCACCAGCATACATTTCGATGATAATGTGAAGGACCACCGGCGTGTCCAGAAGCTCTACCTTACAGATATCTGCCTCCAGAAGTTCCCGGCAGCGTGCCCTGCCCTTTTCATCGACTTTGGAAAGAACCTCCATATCCAGAGAAGCATCTCCTGCTACCGCCCCAAGGATCACACCTGCAGGAATTCCCTTTAATCCCCCGGAATTGGGGATGATCACACAACGCACATTTTTGATGATATTTCCGGAACATTTTGCTACGATACGCTCCGGCTCTTTTCCAAGGATCTCTCTTGCTCTTGCCGCGCCATAGGCCAGGGCAATAGGTTCTGTACATCCCATAGCCGGGATCATCTCCTCACGGAGGATCGCCAGATAGTTTTTATATATATTTATGTCCACTTTTTTATTTACCTTCCCGTATTTTATGATTATTTCTTTTCCTGATATTTATGACATGCTACCATATGTCCCGGCTCCACCTGACGAAGTGCCGGGGTTTCCTGTCTGCAGCGTTCCTCACACCACGGACAGCGGTTATGGAAGCGGCAGCCCCCGATAGATCTGGACTGTACTCCGGTATCCGTAACGATCTGATCCAGAGTTTTGACTCTTGGGTCCGGAACCGGAATCGAGGAGATCAGCATTTTTGTATAAGGATGCAGCGGATTGGAATAGAGCTTATCTGCATCTGCGATCTCCATGAGATTTCCAAGATAAAGCACCCCGATCTCATCACAGATCTTCTGGACCACCTGCAGCTGATGGCTGATGAACAGATAGGTCAGCCCGTATTTTTCCTGAAGATCCTGAAGCATCTGAACGATCTGGGCCTGCAGGGAAACATCCAGCGCAGAAATGGGCTCATCGCAGACTACAAATTCCGGCTGTACGGAAAGTGCTCTTGCAATGGAAATCCTCTGACGCTGTCCGCCGGAAAACTCATGAGGATACTTCAGAAGATCCTGCTCTTTGAGGCCAACCACGCGGATCAGTTCTTTTGCACGCTCTTTGCGTTCTTTCTGCGTGTACATTTTATGGATCGCCATAGGCTCGCAGATGATATCCTGCACTGTATGGCTTGGGTCCAGAGAGGAATAGGGATCCTGAAAAACGGACTGCATTTTTTTGCGGTATGGAAGCAGTTCTTTTTCCCCCATGGCTCCGATCTCTGTTCCTTCATAAAAAATCTCACCGCCTGTGGGTTTATGATAACGTAGGATTGCCTTTCCGATGGTAGATTTTCCGCTTCCGGATTCTCCTACCAGACCGAAGGTTTTTCCCTTTTCAATAGAAAAGCTTACCTGATCCACAGCCTTCAGTATGCCCGGCTTAAAGGACAGAAGCTTCGGAGATTTCTGTTTAAAATATACTTTCAGATCTTTTACTTCAATTAAGGGCTTGCTCATCTCTTCTCCTCCCTTCTGTGACAGAATATCCTGTGTCCCTCTGAAGCCTCATAATATTTCGGAAGACAGGCTTCACACGTTTTGTCCGCATATTTACAGCGATTGAGGAAGGGACACAGATCACCGTTTCCGTCCGAAAGATCTCTCTCCAGAAACTGTTCAAAAGTACCTCCCACACGCGGCATGCTTGCGATCAGTGCCTGTGTATAGGGATGTCCCGGATGAAGAAAGATTTCCTCTACGGTTCCCTCTTCCACCACGTAGCCACCACACATAACAGCTACCCGCTTACAGGTCTGCGCCACGACGCCCAGATCGTGGGTGATCAGGATGATGCTCATATTGTTCTTTTTCTGAAGCTCCAGAAGAAGATGAAGGATCTGCGCCTGGATCGTAACGTCCAGAGCTGTGGTCGGCTCATCGGCGATCAGGACCTTCGGATCACTGCTCATGGCCATGGCGATCATCACACGCTGGCGCATACCGCCGGAAAGCTCGTGGGGATAGCTGTTCATAGCCTTTTCCGGGTCTGTGATGCCTACGGCTGTGAGAAGCTCCAGCACCCGGGCCTTTGCTTCTTTTTTGTTCATGTTGGTATGGCGTCGGAGCAGCTCTACCATCTTATTGCCAACAGTGTAAACCGGATTCAGTGCAGAAAGCGAATCCTGAAAGATCATGGCGATCTCACCACCGCGGATCTCACGGAGCTCTGCTTCATTTTTCTTCAGGATATCTTCTCCCCGGAACAGGATCTCACCGCCCATGATCTTACAGTTGGATGGTCCGAGACGGAGAATGGATTTGGTGGTCACACTCTTTCCGCTTCCGGACTCTCCTACGATCCCGAAAAAATCCCCCTCACCGATAGCAAAGCCTGCACCTTTTACTGCCTGTGTCTCTCCAAGGTCTGTAAAGAAAGACACCTTCAGATCTTTTACTTCCAGTAATTTTTCCATATGTAAATGTCCTCCTTACTTGGGCTCGAATACTTTTCTTAATACTTCTCCCAGATAATTGAAGCTGACAACAGTGATCAGGATCAGGATTCCGGGGAAAATAGCCAGATACGGTGCCTGCTGGATATAGCGCTGTGCATTGCTCAACATACTTCCCCAGGAAGCCGTAGGCGGTTGGATACCCAGGCCGAAAAAGCTCAGTGCAGATTCCATCAGGATGGCATTGGCAATGTTCATGGTTGCAGCCACGATAATAGTAGGCATGATGTTAGGCAGGATATGGCGTACAATGGTGGAGAATTTCTTCTGTCCGGAGATCTTTGCATAGATGACATACTCTCTCTCGTTCAGGGAAATAGTCTCGCCACGGACGATCCTGGCAATGTTCATCCAGGTCAGAAAGCCGATGATCAGGACAATGTTCTGAAGTCCCGGTTTCAGGAAGGCATTCATAACGATCATGATCAGGAATGTCGGAAGGCTCATCAATGCATCCACCAGACGCATCAGCACCGCATCCACCGTTCCTCCCACAAAACCGCTGATGGAACCGATGATCACGCCAAGGGCTGTAGAAAGCACCATGGAAAGGAAGCCCACCAGAAGTGATGCTCTTCCTCCGTAAATACAGCGAGCCAGATAATCCCGTCCCATATCATCCGTACCGAAAAGATGCGCCATGGAAGGAGCATTCAGTCTCTCTGTGGCGCTGATGGCATTGGGATCTACCGGATACAGAAAGGCAAAAATGGAGATCAGTGCCAGCAGGATGATAGCTGCTGCACCTACCACTGCAAGTTTATTTGTCTTAAAACCAAGTTTGATATTTTTCCAGATATTTTCTCTCATGTTCCTTCACCTCCTAACATCCTGCTTTCCGGATCCTCGGATCAAAGACAGCATACAGAATATCTGCCAGAAGATTTCCGAGCACCACAAGAAGCGCGGTGAACATGGTAATTCCCATGATCAGGGGATAATCATACTGCATGACGGCAGTAACTGCCAGCTGACCGATTCCCGGCCATGCAAAAACCTGCTCGGTGATAATGGCACCGGATACCAGGGACTGCAGGCTCATTCCGAGAACTGTGATCATAGGAAGCATGGCATTTTTCAGTACATGCCGGAAAAGGATTCCAGACTCTTTCATTCCGTAAGCCCTCTGCACCATAACATAATCGGAGGACATTTCCGTAATGGTACTGCTTCTTAAATACCGGATGTACTGTGACGCATTTGCAAAGGTCAGAACTGCACAGGGCATGACCATATGCAGGATCAGATCTCCAAAGGAACGGTTTCCGTCTGAATGCATACCGATACTTGGCAGGATATGTAAATGCACACTGAGGAGATAGATCAGCATGATACCGAACCAGAAAGTAGGAATGGAGATACCTACATAACAAAACATACTGGTAATCTTATCCAGAACACCATTCTTATTCTTTCCGGAATACAGGCCCAGTACAATGGCAATGAGAAAACCAAGCAGCATGCTGGTTCCCATGAGGATCACGGTTGCGGGAAGCCTCTCCAGCATCTGTGTCAGGACCGGACGGTTATTCATCAGAGAATTTCCGAAATTCCCGTGAAGGATCCTTCCCAGCCACAGAAAGTACTGCTCATAGAGAGGCTTTGTAAGTCCCAGGCTTTCTCTCAGGTTCTGGATATATTCTTCACTCATATTTGGTTCCACATAAGTCAGAACAGGATCTCCGGGCGCTGCTTTTGTCAGTGCAAAGCAGAGAACAGAGACAATAAACAGTGTCAGAATACACTGTATCAGTCGGTTTACGATCTTCTTCAAAATGTACCTCCTTTATTTTCCCCGAAAACAGGAAATCGGCTGGCGCAAAAAACGCGTCAGCCTCTTTCTGTTTCCGGTATTCATCCGCTATAAAATTATTTATTTCTCCAATGTGTAGATCTTGGAATAATCATAATAAATAGTTTTTAACAGACATTCATCAAAGCCCCCGAAATCTTTACTTACCGCATAGAAACCATTGGAATAAGCGATCGGATAGATATACATGTTATCATTGATCGTATTCTGGATCTCTTTATAAATCTCACCACGTTTTGTCTCATCTGCAGTGCTGTTGCCATCTTCCCACAATGCATCCAGATCTGTATCCTTAATCCTGGAATAGTTGGAACGGCTGTCGGAAGAACTCATGTCTGCGTAAAGGCTCGGCTCTTCTCCCAGAGTATAGAAGCTCAGTACCAGATCATAATCTGTGCACTCCGGATCCTTTGTCTTATTCTTGAAGGTAGACTCATCTGTAGGAAGAAGATTGATGGTGATTCCTACATTTGCAAGGGCAGACTGTACATACAGAGCCTCACTCTCCATTGTCTTATCTGTGGAGATATACATCAGGTTCAGAGAAAGATTTGTCTTTCCTGCTTCGGAAAGGAGCTCCTGTGCTTTAGCCGGATCATTGTCGTAGGTGTTGTCCGGTTTTGTATAGTAGAGTGTATCCGGTGTAAAAATAGAATCCGCAGGCTCTGCATAGTCCTCGGAAATGAAAGCAAACTGGCAGAACTCCTCTTTATTCAGTGCGTATGCGATTGCCTGACGTACCTTTACATCCTGAAGATCTTTGTTCAGCTCATTCATGAACATGGCGTTGACACGTCCGGAATTATAGGTATTGATGTTTACGTTATCGTAAGCACTGATGGTATCGTAATCATCTGCACTGATCAGACGTGCATCCAGATCTCCGCTTGCAAGTGCCGCATTGGCGGAACTGGAATCCTTTACGATCTTGAAGGTGATGGAATCCAGATTTACATCATCAAAATAGTCGTCGAATTTTGTTACTTTATAATACTCTCCGGATTTGTATTCCTCGAACTTAAAAGGACCGTTTCCCACCGGTTCATTGTTGAGATCACTTTCTCCGATATTCTCCACGCCGTCATAAATATGCTTCGGAATACAGTAAACCTGGCTCAGTCCGCCAAGAAAGCCTGCGGAAGATGATCCAAGGGAAAGCTTGACTGTAAGGTCATCAACCTTCTCTGCCTCTACTGCCTTATCATTAACGTATCCGTAAGAAGAGTACGGAACATTCTGCTTCTCATCTACCAGCACCTGCATGGTAAATACCACATCATCGGCTGTGATCGGCTGACCGTCATGCCATTTCAGTCCGTCTTTCAGCTTCAGTGTGAATTCGCTGGCATCATCATTGGCTGTTACACTTTCGCAAAGTCCGTTTCCGTAATACATCTCTCCGTTCACGATCTCAAAAAACGGGCTGTACAGTGCCTGCATCATATCGAAGCTTGTCTGATCCACAACATAAAGCGGATTGATATTCTGCGGATCTGTTGTTTCTGCAATGGTAATATTTCCGCCTTCCGCCTTGGTTCCTTCTGTTTCTGCTGCAAAAGCAGTCATTCCTGACATGACAGTTGTTCCTGCCACTGCAGCTGCCAGAAGCGCTGCCAGTACTTTTTTTCTCATTTCCTGTTCCTCCTGTGTTTCAGTGAGTATTCCTCTTTTTTCCTACCAGTTTAATATGATATAGGCAAGATAATACTATACCATATTACCTTTGTCAAGCTGTCCCTGGCTCTTCAGAGATTTTTTTACTGCATCTCGCTAAAGCTTGTATTTATTCTACATACAGATCACACAGGCGTCAAGATAAATTTTCTGTATCTTGCCTCTGATCTATATATATTTCCTTAATTCGTCATATTTTTGATCCAGTGTCCGTAATTGCACTTCAAAAATGCAGGCACGCATTTAAAGATCTGATCTGCATTCAGGCAGCATACCACTATTGCCGGAGATGCATTGACCACAAATGCCATAAACATGGACAGGGGAATCACGATCCCCCAGGTACTGATCAGATCCACTTTCATGGAATAGGCGATGCTTCCGCTTCCCCGGATAATACCACCGTTTGTCGGCATCTGATAGGACATCCCTACCATTACCACACTTAAAATAATAAGAAAAGTATTGGCCATCTCTCTCGTTTCCGGCGAAAGCTGATACAGGCTCAGCACCGGGATCCGGATAAAGAAAAGAAGGATACCACAGATGAGTCCCATGACTACAAATAATTTCTGAAGCTTTTTGGAATAAACCTTCGCAAGTTCCAGGTTCCCGGAACCGATGGTTTTTCCCATGGTAACTGATGCAGCGGAGGCGGCTCCCACAGCAGCGGATTTCACCATCAAAAACAGATTTGAGGCTGCACTGTTTGCAGCAATGGCTGCTGCTGTCATATGTCCCAGGATTGCTGTCTGAAGAGCCGTATTCACGCCCCAGAGTCCCTGGAGAACCAGCAATGGACATACCACCTTATAATATTTCCGGCCGAACCTTAGGTCTGAATGCAGATAATCCCGGATACAAATGCCGATCCAGCTCTGTTTTTTGCAGATATAGATGATCAGAACACAGATCTCCGCAATACGGGCAGTCAGTGTTCCCACAGCAGCTCCTGCGGCTCCCATCCTGGGTGCACCAAAATGTCCGTAGATCAGGATCCAGTTTATGCTACAGTTGATCACAAGAGTCATTACCGAAAGCCCGAAGGCAACCCCTGCAATTTCCACACAACGCAGTGTAGCAAGCAGGATCTGCGTCACCGCAAAGAAAAAGTAAGTAAACCGGATGATCGCCAGATAGGAACAGCCGGCTTCAATAATCGTCTGGTCTGTTGTAAAAAGCCCCAGCAATTGTGTCGGAAAAAGGCTGGCCAGGATAAACAGCACAAGGGCAATAAAAAGGCCTGTGCGCATGGCCCAGGCACTGATCCTTCTTACCGGCTCTGTCTCTTTCTTTCCCCAGTACTGACTTCCGAATATGACAAGTCCGTCTCCCAGCGCCATAAGCAGCTGCTGAAAGACGAACTGTACCTGGTTTACGGTGGTCACACCGGATAATGCAGTTTCGCTGAAGGCTCCAAGCATAATGTTGTCAGCAAGATTGACACTTAAGGTCACTACATTCTGCAACACCAGCATGGAGCATAATTTCAGAAAATTACGATAAAAATTCGTCATCAGTCTTTTACGATGGCAATGATATCATCTGCGTTGATCACCAGATATTTCTCACCCTCATATTTGATCTCAGTTCCTGTGTATTTTCCGTAGATCACACGGTCACCTGGCTTTACCTGTACCGGTACTTCTTTACCGTCTACGACCTTACCGCCACCTACTGCGATAACCTCTGCCTGCTGGGTTTTCTCCCTGGAGCTGTCCGGAAGCACGATGCCGGATGCGGTTTTGTCTTCTGTCTCAAAATATTTTACGATAACTCTGTCTGCAACTGGTTTTAATGCCATGTTCATTTCCTTCTTTCTGTGATTATTAGCACTCTTGAGTTTCGAGTGCTACTCTTTTCTTATCATACTACATATCCGAAAATTGTCAAGATATTTGCGGATATGCAGTATGATATTATTTATGATAGGGCTCTCCGCTGATGATACGATAGCTGCGGTAGATCTGTTCCAGAAGGATCACACGCATCAGCTGATGAGGAAATGTCATTTTCGAAAAGCTTAAAGCATAGTCTGATCTCTTCAGTACTTCTTTTCCAAGGCCGATAGAGCCGCCGATCACAAACTGGATATGGCTGGTCCCACGTATCCCCAGTTCGTTGATCTTCCGTGCGAAGCTCTCAGAGGTCAGCTGTTCGCCTCCGATCTCCAGAGTGATCACAAACGCATCATCCCGGATATATTTGAGAAGACGCTCCCCTTCCTTGTTCCGAATGGCATCTTCCACTGTTTCGCTGGCATTATCCGGTGTTTTTTCGTCGGACACTTCTATGATCTCCAACTTGCAGTAACGCCCGAGGCGCTTGGAATACTCCGCAATGGCATCCCGCAGATATTTTTCCTTGATCTTCCCTACTGTCAGGATACTTATTTTCATCCGCCGTTCTCCTCCAGATAATTCTCAAATTCTTCTGCTGACATCAAAACCTTCCTTGGCTTGGTTCCTTCCTCCGGACCTACCACTCCTGCGTCACAAAGCTGATCCATGATCCTTGCCGCACGGTTAAATCCGATCTTGAACATACGCTGGAGCATACCGATGGAGGCCTTTTCCTTCTCAATGATAAATTTACCGGCTTCTGTAAAATAGACATCTCTGTCACCGCCGCCGGCTCCTCCCGGGGCACCGGCTGTATTGACCTGCTTCTCGATGGAAGTATCATAAACAGCACCCTGATTTTTGTCAGAAACATATTCTACGACTGCACTGACCTCCTCATCTGAAACAAAAGCGCCCTGCAGTCTGGCCGGCTTCTGATACCCCTGAGGATAAAACAGCATATCGCCCTTGCCAAGAAGCTTCTCGGCACCGTTCATATCCAGGATCGTCCTGGAATCCACACCGGAAGATACGGAAAATGCGATCCTGGACGGCATATTGGCCTTGATCAGACCTGTGATGACATTGACAGATGGCCTCTGGGTAGCAATGATCAGATGGATACCTGCTGCACGTGCCAGCTGGGCCAGGCGGCAGATCGCATCCTCAACTTCCCCCGGCGCAACCATCATAAGATCCGCAAGCTCGTCCACGATGATCACGATCTGCGGCATCTTCTCAGGTGCCTTTTCTCCCTCCGGGACCCGCATATTGGCAACTTTTTTGTTATATTCTCCAAGATTACGTACCCCATATTCCGCAAAAGCATTGTAACGACTGGTCATCTCAGAAACAGCCCAGTTCAGCGCACCGGCCGCTTTCTTCGGATCTGTGACTACCGGAATGAACAGGTGCGGGATCCCGTTATATACACTGAGCTCCACCACCTTCGGATCGATCATGATCAGACGCACCTCATCCGGTGTAGCCTTATAAAGGATGCTGATGATCAGATCGGAAGAGCGTCGTGTAGGGAAAGAGTGTAGATCTCGGTGGTCGCCG
>OGJJ01000281.1_pt1 | contig 48691 bp, 49 predicted proteins | sample 1572081 | NCBI WGS metagenome assembly OGJJ01 (sample SAMEA2582122, study PRJEB24529) | metagenome | biome: Human gut stool | place: China | collected 2011
CTTTAATAGCACCAAGATAGCCGAAGTAAATCCATTGCATAGCTTCACGAACATCTTTAGCTGGTTTGGAAATATCATAGCCATAGGATGCTGCCATCTCTTTCAATTCTTTCAAAGAGCGAATTTGATCTTGTATTTCCTCACGGTCGCGAATGACATCTTCTAGCATGTCACCCATTGTAATGCTAAATTGTTCTTTTTTATCTTCAATGAGATAATCTACACCGTAAAGCGCGATACGACGATAGTCACCGATAATACGACCACGGCTATACGCATCTGGTAAACCAGTTACAATGTGAGCTGTACGTGCAGCTCGCATTTCTGGAGTATATACATCAAATACGCCGTCATTGTGAGTTTTGCGATGTTTCTTGAAGAAGTCCTCTGTTTGCGGATCCATTTTGAAGCCGTATTCTTCAATAGCGGATTTTGCTGTACGCAAGCCACCATATGGGAACATAGCGCGTTTTAAAGGTTTGTCAGTTTGCAAACCAACGATTGTTTCAAGTTCTTTGTCGATATATCCTGGCGCATGGGCAGTAATGTGTGTGGCCACGGAAGTATCAGCATCGAGCATGCCGCCTTTTTCACGTTCTTCTTCATAAAGCTTCATTACTTGTTCCCACAATTTTGTTGTTCGTTCTGTAGGACCAGCAAGGAAGGAATCGTCCCCTTCATAGGGGATATAGTTTCTTTGAATAAAGTCGCGTACATCAACGGCTTTATCCCACACACCTGTGTTAAAATCTTTCCATGCAGTATGTTGCATTTTGCACCTCCATAAAAGGATATAACTATAGATTTCTATGCCTATAGTGTACAATGTTTGTAGCAATTCTACAATGAATAGATGATATAGATTTTCAATACATACTATGCGATTTTGTGAAGTATCTCATAAAATTCCATAAGCTGAATTGTTGACGTTGGCTTGTATATAGAGGATTATATGAGTTTTTTCTTTTTGTGATCTCACTTGATGTATACATAATAATATGAAATTGCATATCAATATTAATAAAGGGAATAAAAATTTCATTAAAGAGGATGAAGGCGGATTATTCAATAGTATGATTGGATAGTTTATATTTGTGTATTGTTCGGAGGCCGTTTACATCTTGTACAGAATTAGCCTGTAAGTCTTTATAAATGCACGCATATTGGAATGCTACGGAACGTTGCCAGTCAGGAAAACAAGCGTTTCTTTTCTTCCCTGACATCATATACTATACTCTGAGCAGCTCTTGTTGAAGAGTAACTGATATTGCCTAAAATAGGAGGTCACATTATGGATTTTAATGAAAAATTACGGGAGTATAGAAAACAATCTGGATTATCTCAGGGGAAATTAGCAGAAACACTTAATGTGTCGAGACAGGCCATAACAAAGTGGGAATCGGGCAATGGAATGCCGGATATTTCAAATTTAAAGGCCCTTTCAGGTGTATTCAATATCTCTGTGGATGAATTGCTTTCAGAAGAAGCGGTTAGACCTCGATATCCTTATGAAAGTATCGTAGAATACGATATCGATGAGATAAAACATTTCGACATTAAACTAGGTTCTGTTAATCACGTAAAAATGAGAGCTGGAGAGGGTGAGAAGATAAAGGTTCAACTGGTCAGTGATACTATTGAAAATTTGACGGAACTGGTGAAAGTAAAAATCGATGATATAAAAAGGCGTATCGATGTGGATGTAAATCGTTCCAAATCCTTATCTGAAGAGCTTGTAAAAGAACATTTGTGGATTTTTATAAATTTGCCTGAAAAATATATGGGAGATACGGAGCTAGCGACCCATTGTGAAAAACTAGAACTATTTGATATTATTAGTGAAAAGTTTGAGCTAGATGGAGAGGCTAAAGAAATTCATATTGCCGGCGGTAACAGTCATATAGAGCTGGATAACAACTCTCCAATGGAGATATATGTAGCAGATTATACGGGGCGAATTGATGTGAATCAGATATCGGCGAAATCTCGTCTGTATGTCTCTCACGAGTATGCTTTCAAAGCGGTGAAAAAAGGTGTTCGCACTAAATTGCTCTTTGAAGAACATGGAAATCTTGTAGACGATTTTTCCGTGGCTGAATCAGAAAATCAAATTGAAATTAATGGAATCAATAGTGAACTCACGATAGTCAAGCTAAGTAACTAGTTGCCTTAATTATAGGGGATTCCTATATCATAGTTTTCATAAAGCGTTATTACTTGTTCCAACGACTTTGTTACACATTTTGCAGGTCCCATAAGGAAGAAATCATCCCCTTCATAGGAATAAAAAGTATGATTTAATTTATTGTAGTGTTAGGGGTATATTATGGTACTATTGAGATAGTGTTATTAAGCTATAAAACATGTAGATAACATGATCTTGGTAGAATGAATCAAGATAGAAATAATTTGGATAGAATATACGTTAATCAAAGTGGATTATAAGATTGTATAGGCGAATGCTATTGAAAGGTGGATGTTAATGACAAATCGAAAGAAAGCACTTTTAGGTGCTTCTGCTACTATTGCGGTGTGGGCTACTGCATTTCCTTTCAGTAAAATCGCATTACAGTCAGTAGATTCGTTGACATTGTCTGTGGCAAGGGTCATGGGTGGCGCTTTACTTATGCTGGTAATCGGTGTTGTAAAAGGGCTACATATACCGACAACATGGCGTGAGTGGAGACTATATATTCTGTTAGGTGCTACAGGGAATTTTCTTTACCAAGTTGTTTTTAATGAAGGCTTGCGCACAATTCCAGCGGCCACATCCAGTATTATTATGGCCTTGACTCCGATGACGACAGCACTGATGGCCATGATTGTTTATAAAGATAAAATACGGCCCATAGGATGGTTATTTACAATAACGGCTTTTATTGGTGTAGCCATAATCATTCTTTGGAATTCAGCCCTTACAATTCCTACAGGTGCATTATGGACCTTGCTAGGAATGACACTCTTTGCGGTTTACAATATCCTTAATCGTGGACTTAGTTTAAAAGGCTATAAGCCTATCACTATCGCCATGTGGTCTATGTTTACGGGGGCTATTATGGCATTGCCCTTTGCGGAACATGCTATTGAATTGATTGTGGTGGCACCGATTAGCGCAAAGTTTGCTATGGCCTATTTAGCATTTCTATCCAGTGCATTAGGTTTTGTATTCTGGAGCTATGCTTTGGAACATGCTGAAAAGGTTTCTGATGTAACCAACTTTATGTATATCTCTCCCATAGTGGCAGCTATTGTAGCAGCATTTTTATTGGGAGAAATACCTAATATGGGGCTCTATATAGGGGCGCCTATTATACTAGGATCTTTATACCTTTTTAATCAATATAGATAAGTTATTTTGTTAGTGTCTGAATCGCTTTGGTTTGATGTAAAAAATATATAATTAGATGAATAGGGATGTAAACCCTTACTTATAAGATAAGAGCTATATAATAAAAGAACCTCAACCTTTTAATTGGTGAGGTTCTTTTTGGTTTGACAGTCCTTATAAATTGTAGTAATCTAAGTACATAATTAAATCATACTTTATAGATATGTTTTAAATTTAAATTTAACTCCTACTAAATTGAAGGAAAAAAGAGGCGGTACAGTGATTGCTATACGAAATGTAACGAAAGAGTTTGATGTTAATAAGCAAAAGGTTACTGCATTATCTGATGTAAACTTTACCATAGAAAAAGGCGACATATTTGGCATTATTGGCTTTAGTGGAGCCGGTAAATCTACACTGTTACGCATGATTAATGCTTTAGAGGTACCTACCTCTGGTCATGTTGAAATAGATGGTGTGAATATCAATGGCTTAAGTTTTAATGCGCTCAGAAAGGTTCGTAAGCGCATCGGCATGGTGTTTCAACAGTTCAATTTATTGAATGCTAAATCTGTGTATGATAATGTGGGGATTCCATTAATTCTAAATAAAGTTTCTAAATCAGAGATTGATAACAAGGTTAAAACCTTGTTAGACTTTGTTGATTTAGGTGATAAAGCAAATGCCTATCCAGGAGAATTATCTGGTGGTCAAAAGCAGCGCGTTGGTATTGCTCGTGCGTTGGCTACAGATCCATCAATTCTGCTTTGCGATGAAGCAACAAGTGCTCTTGATCCAGATACAACAGAGTCTATTCTTCAATTATTAGAACGCGTTAATCGTGAACTAGGGGTAACAGTCGTTATCGTAACTCATGAGATAGATGTAATCCAAAAGATATGTAATCGCGTTGTAGTTATGGAACATGGGAAGCTTATCGAGAGAGGTTCTGTACTTGAGGTGTTTAGTAAACCTAAGCATGAAACAACAAAACGATTTGTTAGGACTGTTATTCCTGATGAAATCCCATCTACAGTGAAACATACCTTGGCTTGTGATAAAAGGCCTTACACAATACTTAAAATGCACTTCTTAGGAAATAATACAACTGATAATGTGCTATATCATATTAATAAAACTTTTGATTTAGAAACGAGTGTGTTGTTTGCTACGGTAACAGAGTTAGAGCATACGGTACTTGGTATTTTCATTGTTCAGTTTATTGGTGATGATTTGGAAGTGGGCAAGGTAAAAGAGTATCTTGTGACACAAGGCATCGAATGGCAGGAGGTGACACTATAATGGACTTCTTTATGCAAGAACTTGGAGTTCCAGGTTCACAGTTAGTACTAGCTGCAGAACAGACATTATATATGGTGTTCCTGTCTTTATTCATTGGTACCGTACTAGGTCTAATTATCGCAGTTACACTAGTGGTGACAAATCCTAATGGCATCATTAAAAATAGTGTGGTCTATACTATAACAAATACAATTGTTAATATCGTGCGTTCTGTACCATTTATCATTTTGATGGTGTTTATCTTGCCATTAACAAAGATGATTGTTGGTACTCGTGTTGGTACAACAGCGGCCATCGTACCGCTTGTTATATTCATTGCGCCGTATCTTGCTCGACTCTTTGAAAACTCTATTTTAGAGGTCAATAAAGGCATTATTGAGGCTGCACAGTCGATGGGGGCCTCTCATTTTGAGGTGATTTGGCATTTCCTTTTACCAGAGGCAAAGGGTTCGCTTATTCTATCTATTACAACAGGTACCATAGGTCTTATCGGTGCTACTGCTATGGCTGGTGCCATTGGTGCTGGTGGTGTAGGTGATTTGGCCCTTACTTATGGTTATGAACGGTTGAACTTTCCATTGATGTTATTTACCGTTGTTATTTTAATTATTTTTGTTCAAATTATTCAAACAATAGGTAACTACTTTGCACGTCGTGCGCGTCGTTCCTAATTTGATGAAATAGATTTTAGTTATATGGATTGTGAAAGTATAGGAGAATGTACTATGAAATTTAAAAAAATCCTTGCCCTTGGTGTGGCATTAGTATTTAGCGTAGCTTTTATCGCAGGTTGTGGTTCTAATAATAGTGATAATGGTGCTAAAAAAGAATTAACCTATAGTAAATCTCAAGGCCCTTATTCTGAATTGTTTGAAAAAGGTGTAAAACCAATTTTAGAAAAACAAGGCTATACCTTCAAAGGTGTAGATATGTCTGACTTGGTACAAGCAGACCAAGTATTGAGTGATGGTGAAGTGGATTTTAATGTTGAACAACATACAGCATACATGAAAAACTTCAACGAAAAACAAAATGGTCATCTTGTAGCCTTAACTCCAATTCCAACAGTACCAGCAGGTATCTTTAGTGGTTCTAAAACATCTCTAGATCAAGTGGCAGATGGTGACACTATTGCAGTGCCTAATGATGCATCCAATATGGCTCGTGCTTATGCGTTATTGCAAAAAATCGGTTGGATTAAACTTGATCCAAATAAAGATTTAGCGACAGTAACACAAGCAGATATTATTGAAAATCCTAAACATCTTAAATTTACAGAAATGAAATCCCTTACCATTCCTTCTGTACGTACTGATTTCGATTACATTGTCATTACTGGTGCGATTATCTATAATGCAAAAATCGATCCTAAATCTGCCTTGGCAAATGAAGACGTATTGCCACAATGGTTGTTACAAGTTGTAGTTAACGAGAAAAACAAAGATGCACAATGGGCAAAAGACATTGTAGCAGCTTACCACTCTCAAGAATTCAAAGACTACATGGAAAAAAATAACAACGGCCTATGGTTCGTACCAAAAGGTGAATAAAAAAGGGAGATACTGAATCGTAATAAAGTATCTTTATGTTCTGCTTATCTTTTAGATAGGTTCATGATATACTTTTACTAGAGAAACGTGCTATGCATATGCACAAATAAAAGAACCACTGATAAGTTGCAGCTTATCAGTGGTTCTTTTTTGTCCTATAACCCCATATAAACGAAGAAAAAGTCACTAATTGGTATCTGGCAGAGGGGCTCTCATTGCCCCAAGCGAAATACCACATTAGTGACTTCTTTGATGTAAGTATACTAAACGAAAAAGATTTAGACAATGATAGAAATCTAAATAACAATGTTTTTTATCAATCTTTTAATGGCTTAACTGAAATCATGAGTGATGGTGAATGCATTATCAACATATTCAAAACTGCAGATTCTCTAAATGGCTAACTCGTATTTATCGCAGCATTTAGCGATTAGGTGGTGAAGTACCATCTGATATTAAAGAAAAAGCAAAAGAACGTGTAATGCAAAAAAATAAACCAACTAACAGTCAATAACGCCCAATCAAGCGGGCAAATGAGTGTTAGTCAGTTTATGATTAATAATAGTATACTACACGAAAAAGATTTAGACAATTATAGAAATCTAAATAACAATGTTTTTATCAATCTTTTAATGGCTTAACTGGGGTTATAGGATAAAAAGTGTTGCTATTTTGGGGCTATAGGAATACAAAAAAATAAACCGCTTAGTAACCAGCAACAGGCAATAAATGGCCCAACTAGGTACTAAACAGTTTATGTTTAAGAATAGTATACCAAACGAAAAAGATTTAGACAAACTCCGAAAACAACATAATTATCAGTATTATCAAACGGCATGGCATAGTTTAACATATGATTTACATGTGTTCAAATCCCCAATTATTTAAAGTTGAAATTCAAGATGAAAAAACAATGCATGATGTGGATCATCGTAATAAAGTATCTTTATTTTAGTACTAATATATCCATCATGCTAATATGGAACATACGCTACAACAAATTGAAAGCCTTGAATGATTGCATGATAAGATTTTTGCATTAGCAGATAATGATATAGCGTTAATAATAATAGAGGTGATTATCATGTTGTACAATCTTATTATGCTAGAAATACCAATATAGCATATTATGATTTGTTATTAGGTGGGGATCTAATATATATAAACAAAGAACGACTTAGTAATAATCCAAAAAACCAGCCACCATGGCTTGGGGGGATTAAACTAAGTCGTTCATTTATTAATAATATACCAAATGAAAAAGATTTAGACAAGCTCCGAAAACAACATAATTATCAATATTATCAATCAGCATGGCATGGTTCACCACATGACTTTGACACATTTGATTTAGGTGCTATTGGTACTGGTGAGGGTAATCAAGCACATGGCTGGGGTTTGTATTTTGCTAAAGATAAGAAAGTATCTGATTTATATAGACGTGAATTATCTTTAATTCATGATGTTGATAAAGGTACATTATTTAAAGTTGATGTTCCAGATACTAAAACAATGATTGATGAACAACAGTCATTAAACATTTTAAGTAAAGAAACAAAGCAAAGTTTAAACGCAGCAATTAATGCATTGCCAGAACAAGAAAAAGAAGTATTTATCAATGAATATACAAATAGTCCTTTGTTTAACCATTATGCTAAAAAAGAAATCGATGAGTTAGGTAGTAAGTTTAATCAACTAGATACTGAGTACAATTTACTAAAAGATAAGTACCTTGATAAATATATCGAGGGAGAACTTAACACAATTACTCAGAGAACTATAAATAGATTAGCTGAAAAATATAACATTGATTTAAAGGCACTGAAAGAAAACCCAAGTAGTATAAAAGATGTAAAAAATCAACTAGATACTATGTGGTTTAATGCTTTTACAGAATATGGTATGGCTAGTAAAAAGTATAGGGAAATTTATTGGGGTAAGTATAAAGAAGATTTTTCTACACTATTAAATGATAGTGGTATAAATGGTAGAGATTTTTATCTGGCATTATCTAAAGCCTTAGGTGGTGCAAAAAAAGCATCAGAACATCTTAATGAGTATGGCGTTAAAGGCATTACTTATGTTGGAGAACAAGACGGACGATGCTATGTAGTGTTCGATGATAAAGCAATTAAAGTCATTGAAAAGTATAACCAATCTATAAACGGCATGACCGAAATCATGAAAGATGGTGAACGCATTATCAGCATTTTCAAAACTGCAGATAGAAGTACATTCTTACACGAAATGGGTCATGTATTCTTTGATGATATTCAAAAGCTAGCATCTATGGAAAATGTCCCAGAGCAACTTGTAACAGATTGGAACAAGTTGAAAGAGTGGGCTGAATGGGATGATGCGCAAGGTGCTGACAATACAAAGGCACATGAAAAGTTTGCTCGTGGATGGGAGGCTTACCTTCGTGAAGGTAACGCACCTACTAAAGGATTGCAGCGTGTATTCCGAATGTTCTCAAAGTGGTTAACTCGTATCTATCGTGCGGTGACACGATTAGGAGGATTACCACCTAAAGAAATCCAAGACATTATGGCGCGCATGATCGCTACCCAAGAAGATATAGATGCCTACACAAAAGAGCAGGCACTTGAACAATTTGAATCTAGCAAGTTATTTAAACAGCTCGATGAAGCTGAGCAAGCAAAGGTTCAAAGCTATATTGCCGACGTCGGGGAAATGGCAAAAGAGCGTGTCATGAAGCGGTATATGAAAGAATTAGAAAGTCGTCCAATCAAAGAATGGAACGATGAAAAAGATTCTATTCAAGCCGATATCGAAAAGCGTTTAATGGAGCAGTATCCAATTTATAAAGACCATCAACGCTATAATGCATTTGGTAAGGATGCATTAACCAATACTCGATACGGCACGCTAAAAGAATTAGAAGCTGCTGAACGTGAGCAAACTGGATTTACGTTTGACGAAGCTGTTAATCAGGCTATGGAATCTGCCGAGCAGGCATTCATTGAGGATAACCATATTGGCAAATCTAATATAGAAATTGCTGAAGAATGGCTATTATCTTCAGATGGTCAAATGAAATTAACTGAAGAGGAAGCTAAAATCATTAAGTCACAAACCAATCGAGACCTTGCTAAAAACTGGGAACTACTCGACAGGTTAAATCGACTTGACCCTAATTCAGAAACAATTGAATCTGATTTGGAGCAAATTGTTAAACGAGTTGTTGGCGACAATGAAAAAGTCGCTAAAGAATTAGGAGCCGCAGTAAAAGAACTCGATTCTGCTCAAGACCATATTGAAAAGCTAAAAGCACAATTACAAGAACGTATTAATAATGTACGTGCTATCCGAGATAGTGGTGTAGGTGTGATAAGTGATTATATGAACCGTGCTAGACAGGAATTAGGCGATTTGACTTTATCCCAAGCTAGTCAATATAAGAAATATCAAAACCAAGCTATTCGTGAAGGTAAGCGTGCCGATAGAGCATTGGCCGTTAATAAACTGGAAGAGGCACTACAAGCTAAACAATTGCAACTTCTAAATCAAGCGAGGGCTCGTGTTGCGTTTGACAATGCACTCCGCATTAAGAAGTTAAGAACCAAGTTGCTTGATAACCTCAACAGAATGACACGCCCTAAAAATCCGATTGCTATTGAACCTAATATGAGATATTTCTATGCGCACATGGCATATCAAATGGGGTTAACTAAATATGATGGGCTTGAGCCAGTAGATGGGTTTGATATGAATGCAGTAATTAATGCATTAGATCCTGATGCGGATATTCTAGGTGACCAAAGTATTACATTCCTTGACCCATGGATTGTACAGTTATTCTTTAGTAATACGCCTATGTCATTTAAAAATCTAACAATGAGTCAGTTGAACACACTGGAAGAATTAATGACAGGCATGTATAAGAATGGCCGCAACGCTTATGAAGGCTCTACCATTCTTAATGATAAAGGTGAATCGATTACATTTGATGATGCAGTAGATGGCATATTAACGGAAGCAATCGATACATTTGGCAAAATTAATGGGAATGTATTTAACGCACAAAACAATCAAACTGGTTTGGAAGCCGTTGCAGGGCTTATCAATAAGGGCAATCTATCATTGCTCAAAGTTGAAACATTCTTGCGTCGGCTAGGGCCTAATGCGGTGAAATACATTTATGATCCAATTAGTCGTGCAACACAAGCCTTTAATGAACGCAAGGAAGTGTCCATGCGTAGATTGGCAAAAGATGTATCCTCTGTGTATGGTAAGCGTGAATTATTTAACATCCGAAATAAGCATATGTACGATGTTGGGGAATTGCGTAATCTAACCAAGGAACAGGTCATTGCATTAGCTTTGAATTGGGGTACAGAACGTAACAGACAACGGGCAATGGAAACGGCCAAGGTAACTGAAGTTGAAATGGAAAAAGCATTTCAAGAAATCCTCACCGATAAAGATTGGGAATTTATTATTCGGACATGGGACCACATAAACTCCTTCTTTACTGAACGTAGCAAAGTTCAAGAAGAACTTTATGGGAATCCATTGAAGAAAGAAGAAGGTATCACATTCACTATTGGTGGTAGAACTATCGTTGGACAGTATTACCCAATTGTGTATAATCCAGAAGTCAATGCAAGTATATCTGATAAAGAAGTCGAAGATATTGCTAAGACTATGGTTAGCAGTAATGCGATATTAGGAACTGGTATGAGTGCTACTAAATCACGGTTAGATGTGGTTAAGGATAAATCTTTATTGCTTAATTTTGACGTTATCCCTAATACAATCACCGAATCAATCAATCATATAACTATGCGTAAAGCTGTGACGGATGTGAATCGGTTAGTAGCCAATAGAGAATTCCAAAACTATATTGTTGAAAAATTTGGCATGAATTCTTATCAATTTTTGCGGACTTGGGTCCGCGATAATTGGAAAGATGAGGCAGCTAAGATGGATGATGTTGGTAAAATTTTAATGTTCCTTAAACATAATGCAACAACGGCTATTATGGCTGGACGTGCATCAGTTGCTATCCAAAATGCCTTAAACATTCCTGTTGCCGTATATCGTATTGGTGCGGGCAATGTCCTTCGAGCTGTTAACCATGCAGGGGTAGGGTTTTATGGTCATGGAACAGAAACCTATAATAACACTCGTGATTTTGTTATGGAGAAATCCATATTTATGAGAGAACGCATTCAAACTTTAGATAAAGACCTCAAAAAAGGATTAAGCATCCAAGGAAAGGGGCTCCGTATTAATGATAAGAATATCGGCGGGTACAAGTTTGAAAAAGGTGCTGAAATCCGTGATGAAATTAATAACATGGGATTCCGACTGCTCACGGAAACAGACTTTGCATTATCCGTACCAGTATGGAAATTTGCATATGATCAAAAGGTTGCTGAACTTCAATCTAAAGAAGGATTAAGTACTGAATGGATTAATCGACACGCAATTGAAGCAGGTGACCGAGCAATACGGGATATATTCGGAAGTGGTGATACTAAAGATGCAGCATCCATTCAACGTTCACGGAGTCAATGGGTTCAATTATTTGTTCCGTTTTATTCATATGCTAATACTTTGTATAATATCATCGCTGAATCATGGTATATAGGCAAAGACAAAGGGGATTGGATGCCTTTTGCGAGAGTGTTATGGTGGGGGATTATATCACAGGCAATTGGTATGACAATTTATAAAGCCATGACAAATGGTGACGATGATGATCCAGAATCTATCGCCAAGTCTTTTGCCGAAGAATTTGTACAACAAGGAACCATGGGTATTCCGTTAGTGAGAGATATAGCCACTATGGGTATGAAATTTATTTTAGGAGAACGTCCATACAATAAAGGTAATACCGTAATGGGATTAAGTATCTTCGAGAAATTATGGGATACCGGTCAAGCTATCTCAAGTGACAATAAAGATATTGTTGATGTAGGCCGTTCGCTCAGTCAGGTTTCTAACCGTGTAACTGGTTTTAGTGATACCGTAACCGATGCTTTCTGGACATTGTTGCGTGTAGGGCTAACTGATACGGATGCCAAGATTGAAGATGTATTCATGTCAATTTTGTTAGACAAGCGTTTAAAGACTAAAAAAGAAAAGAAGAAGAAAAAATAAAAGTAAGGACTACCTAGTTTTAGGTAGTCCTCTTTATATGCAAAGAAAGGCGGGATATTGTGATTCCACAAGTCAACAATCCAGTTGTTCAATATCAATGTGATGGGGTTAACAAGACTTATATTTGGCCATATGACTTTAACAACATAAAAGACATTAACCTTATTCTAGTTGATGAAAATGGGAGACATACGGAGCAAACAGGGAACATCTTATATGATGCACAAAATAAAACTTTAACGTATCCAAGTATTGGTGAACCATTGCCGGCAACTTATAAAGTTATCTTAATCAGACGTACACCAATATCACAAACTACAGAACTAGCCAATAAATGGCCATACAATCATATTGAAGATATGACAGATAAAACTATTTTAATTCTACAGGAATTAAAAGAACAATTGGATCGCACATTACAAATCAATGTAGGCGCTGATGAAGACCCAAATCAAGTAACACGTGATATTGTAGATAACTCCATTGAAGCTGCTAAAAAAGCAATTGCAGCTGCATCTACGGCAGAGGAAAAAGCCAATGAAGTACAAGACAATGCAACAAAGCTAACAGCCATTAACGAAAATATCAATGCCTTATCTCAAACTGTAGACGATAAATTGGCAACTGCAAATACGGCTCTTATCCAAAGTGCTGATACATTTGAGAAAACTCAAGTGCTTGCAGATAATACGAAAGCATATGCTGCGCAGGCGGAAACTGATAAGAAAAATATTAATGATTTGGTTACAAAAGCAGATGCTATTAAGACTGATATTAACAATAAACAAATTGCTAGTGTAGGCAATGCCAAGAAAGCGGAAGACGCAGCCAAACGTGCAGAGGTAGCAGCTGCTAAAGCTGAAGAAATAGTAATACCCGGTGGCGAAGGAATTGTAACCAAAAGTGAAGCCGATGCTAAATACATCGGAAAAGAATCACTAAATGGTATTGTGTCAGTTAAAGACTTTGGAGCAGTTGGCGATGGCGTCACCGATGATACTGCTGCATTTAAACGTGCTAATGATAATTTGGCCAATAAAATTTTATTAGTGCCTAATGGACAATACAAACTAACTGAACATTTAACCTTTAATACAGTGGGTTCAGTTATGGATATGGGTGTATATACCAATATCAAGCCGTATTATCCAACAGAAACACCAATGCTAAAAGGAGCATCTAATATCGCATTTATGAAAAACATTACGTATGATGCGGAAGTAAATCAATGCCAAGGGTTTACCTATAACTCTAAAAAGAATGTATTTGTACTTGCCTGTATTAATGGTGAAGGTACTAATCAAATTCTTTACGAGCTTAACCCAGACACTTTTGAAAAAGTAGGTACTTATAAATTTACGGATTCTGAACGCCTAGGGCATTGTAATACGATGACATATAATCGGTATACGAATAAGATTTACATCGCAAATGGGCTAAAAAATGGCAATAATTTGACGGTTATGAATGCCGATACTATGACAATCGAAAATACTATTACATTGCAAGAAAAGGTATTCAACATTGACTATGATCCGATTACAAGGACTTATGTATCCATTGTGCCTATTGCAGGTAACCAAAGAGTACGAACTATCAATTTGTATAATGATGAGTTCAAAAAACTCAAAACGTACCAAGTCGATTATATCTATCCGGACATGAATAATAACGGGGCCTTTATGCTAAACGGCGCAATCATGTCCGCAACGTTAGGAAGTCTTGTAGAGTGTACACCATTCGGTACAGTTAAACAGATCATTGAAATCAATCGTGAGACGGAAATCGAAGACATCGCTTACTACAATGGCAAGTTCTATTTTGCAGTACTAACTCAAAAGCCAAACAGACGTCACCAAGTAGATATTTATGTAGGTGACCCAAATTACGACTTTGAAAACTCAATCAATACTGCACGATTAGCAACGCTTGATTACCTCAAATTAACAGGTGGCACATTAAGTGGCGCACTTAAAATGGCTAACAATGTTTTGATTGAGGGCTACAAGCCTGATGGTCATGGCATGGGTTTGGTTAAAGTATCAACTAGTGGTAATGCAGAATTTGGCGATGCATCTGCCAATGCATTTATTAAAGGTAAGGAATTTAAACACTATGATGGTACAGATAGTTTCACAGTACTTACCACCAAACATTACGGAACGGCAATTTATAAGAAAAAGGATGTAGACGATAACTTTGTTAAGAAAACAGAAGTTGACCAGTTAGGTTTTCCATATTCTAAAGTTGAGGCAGCGGCAGATTGGAACACGTTCACAACACAAGGGGCAATAGAAATCAATTTTGATGGCGGTGCCAACAACCCACCACGTAGCCACAAACAAGGGATGCTAATTGTCATGAACTTTGGCAAAGGTGCGATGATAGACCAAACATTCCATGCGTTCAACGGCGAAACATATCATCGTATGTTCATGGCTAACACATGGAAATCTTGGGGTAGGGTTCAAACATCCTTGAATAGCCGATTGAAGTTGTGGAGTGCTACTGGTGGAAACGAGGTGTATGTTGAATAATGCCTAATCTGAAAGTTAAGAAAGGAAATGATACATTAACATTTGGACTGACCGATAATGTGCGTGATGTTGGTGATAGACGATTAACCTTTGTGATTGGTGGTAAAAAATATTATGCACGATTGGGCGATACAAAGACCGCATTTGTAGTGCAACGCACATCCAATGGTAATAAAAACTATATACAAACAAGTCCAATTTCCTTTAAACCATGGGGGTGGTCGAAGTACCCAACCGATGTGAGAGGGACTGAAAAAATGTTTGTGTACTTACCCAAAGGGAGATATAGGGCGGCTGTATATGCTATTTCTGGAGATAGCAACGAATTTACAATAACTGAGTCAAAAGACATTGAAGTCAATGTATCTGTTTCTACTGGTCTTATATCAAAGGCTACATTCAATATTGACGGATGGAGAAGAGAAATGATGACAAAGGATAGTAATTTGAGCATCCAGATAGAACGAATTGGAGAGTAAACATGATTGAAATATTTTTGCTACCACCATTTATGGTTGAGGTTTTTAATGTGAGTGAGGCAATTAGAATTTCATTAGCCATATTCACAAGTGTTGTATTGGTGTTTGTTGATACGTTCTTGCGTGTCTTAGTTGAGGCACGCAATTTTAATTTAGCGACCAATAGAGAATTAACCATTAAGAATATGTTCCTTGCGATTATATGGCGAGGATGGGCGAGTGTTGAAGTTAATGGTAAGCAACGCAGATTTTTAGTGAGTGGAAAACTACGAGCAGATATGACTAAGAAATTAGTTAAATCTTATCCTTGGCTTTTCTTATTGTCATTTATCTTGTTAATCTTGCCTGATGTGGACTTTCCTATACTAGGTAGAATTGATGTATTTCTATCTACATTGATGTATCTAGTACCTATCATGGTTGAATTAGCATCTATTGTGGAGAATATGATTGAACTTGAATTTGTGGAAAGTACATGGTTTAAGCGTGCGATGAGTTTGGTTAAAGAGTTGATAGCGTTCGTTAAATCAATAAAGGATGCGATTAAATGATTGAAAAAATTAGTATTCGTGAGGTGTTAACAATCCTCGTCTTAGGGGCGGTCAATATAATGGCCGTCCTTTATGGTTATAACGAATTGGCCATGAGTATTTCCTCCGGACTCGTAGGCTATTTAGGAGGACGTGAATCAAATAGGAAGGAGCAAAACAAATGGAACTAGGAAAATTAAGTGCTGCGTATGAAAGCAATGGAGACCCAGCTATTGTATCTACAGGCGAGGGAGACTTTGGGGGAATTTCGTATGGTGCTTATCAGTTAGCAAGTAATTGCGGAAGTGTAGATGCGTTTCTTGGTTGGGGCTTGCGTCAAGAAGATGGGTTTTACAAAGATTATGCAAGAGCCCTTCAAGGTGCAGGGCCTATTAACTCCGATGAGTTCATTAGCAAATGGCAAGAACTAGGGACTGTGGATCCTAACGGGTTTATGGAAATGCAGCACGACTACATTAAATATGCTTATTATGATGTAGCGTGTAGTGAATTATCCAATCAATTATTTGATGTCAATATCCATAGTCGAGCATTGCGTGATGTTGTATTTTCTGTGGCCGTTCAATATGGCCCCGGTGAAGTTGTTAATCTTTTTAAAGAGGCAATGCAATATGTTCCGGGTTGGGAGCCTGATTGGAACTTATCTTATGTAAACGATATTAAGTTTGACTGGGATTTAATTAATGGTGCATATGAACAGCGAAAGTTGCATCCATGGAACTATGAAGGTAATCCTAGTTGGTTGCGTGAAAATCTTGTTGAACGGTTCGATGCAGAAAAAGCACAAGCATTAGAAATGTTTACGCAAGAAATACAAGAAAGGGGTCTGTAATGAGCCTTTTGACTTTTAAGGTATTATGTTACCTAAAACGACATAAAATTTTCATAGGGGGGCTAATTTTAATTATTTTAGCCATTGTAGGGGTGTCTATATATAATTCACATCAGGTTGAAAAGCCTGTGTTATTAAAACAGGAGCAAGTAAATGATCCTGTAAAATTGGCTAATGCTATACATATTACCAAAGATGAAGCTTTGCAAGTTGTTTCCAAAATGGAAACTGCTCAACCAGTAGTTACTTATTATGTACAAGCTCCTACGGTGGAACAGGCGGCCAAACAAACGCAACAGGCTATCAAACGTGATGACCCAGCATTGCCTAAAGCAGCTACAGAAAAATCTGATAGGACTGCTATTGTTGCTAATACAGACCAGCAAAAGGTAGATGTATATAAAATCAACCTAAATAAGGCACATAAAATTAAGGCTGGTGTGACGGTATTAGACAGTAAAGCCTATGAGACTATTGGCTATCAAGCAGGCAAAGTTGAAGTATTAGCACACTTTGACGGGCAGCATTTTGAAGGTGGCAGCGTTCTATATACAGTAAAGGAATGGTGATCCAATTATCTCCGAGTTGCACGGTTTGCAACAGTCAACTAATAGTTTATTATTGGAAGAAAACATTATGAGTACACTATATCTTGATGACGATATGATGCCGTATGCTGATATATTTCTAAAAGCGATTACAAATATTGAAGCCTTAGGATACTCTTTTAAACCTGATTTGTTGATTCACAAATATACTGGTAGAAGTAAAAAACGATTAGGTACGACATATTGTTATCCAAATGATGATTTTTGTTTAATTGAATTAAGTACAGATAATCATAAAGATGGTATTACTATAGATACAATTTATCACGAGTTAGCACATGCCACTATCGAGTGTCATTTTAAAGGACACGGAAAAGAATTTAAGCAAATACGAAAGAAAATAATTGATGCTTATAAAATTGATATTGGCGGTGCGGTATTAAAAATGGAGTAAAAATATGGCAAAGACATTTGAATTTAACGGAAAGACTTACAATTTCGCAGAAGACATTCAAGTTCCGCAAGAGGGGTTGTTCGAGGCCACATTAGTTGATGAAAATAACCATCGATGTGAAATGATCTTTAGAAACGGTAAATTATTTAGACTAACTGAATTAGATTAGAAGTAAAAATCGTAAATTTTACCACTAAACATAATATTGAATGGTAAATTACAACAAAAGGGGTACTCAAACGGTACCCCTTATTTTTTTTGACGTCAAATAAACGTCAAAATTTATATGTTATTCTTGATGATTTTTATATATAATCATACTGTGCAAAAACTTGACCACAATGATTATTACTGAAATTTAATTATATATGTTAAAACACAAAAATTATATGATAAAATAAAAGATATTAACAAAACTCATAATAACCATTGATATTGCTAGGTTTTTATTTTATTCATCAAAAATTCGTCAAAAATAATTACCCAAAAATATTAGCTACACTTTCTGCAGCTTTTATTCTCATCTCATCTGTATAATGAATGTAATTGTGAATAACTGTATCGACCGTATCACCCAGTAGGCTTGCTACGGTTTTAACATCGACATTGTTTGATAACAATGTAGTAGCGTATGTATGACGAAAAGCGTGCATTGATTTTTCTGGGATGTATTTCTGTAATATCCTATTCGGTGTAGTAGTGTTACTTCGTTTAAAATTAAATAACCGATCTGTTGTACATACATCTTTGTACACTTTTAATATTTCGAGTAATGCAGGTGGTATAGGGATAGTCCTTATTCCATTAGTTGATTTTGTATAGGAGAAATCAAATTGATTATTTCCTAGTGCCACCCATTGTTTGTTTATCGAAATTGTTTTATTATCGAAATCAATATCACTCCATGTTATGGCTATTATTTCACCATATCTCGCACCTGTATATCTAGCTACCATAAACAACACATAATAAAGGTAGTTGATGTTTTCTAAATCATCTAATCGTTGTAATTCCTCAGTTGTAATAACAGATACTTTTTTTACATCACGTTGTTTAAGTGGCTTTATTGGTTTACAAGGGTTTTCACGAATTACTTTATATGGCGATATAGCATAGTTAAATATCATGTTTAACACTCTATAAGCAAGGTTTATTGTTGCAATTGCATATATAGATTTGTTGAATTGATGTAGTATATCTTGCGTTGTAATTGTTGAGAGTTTTTTATCTTTTAGTGCATCAACAACATTTAATGCATTTTTATATGTAATTAATGTGTTCTTAGTTGAATTAATGCGTTCGTTAATAAATATCTCAAAAAACTGAATAAGTGTTATATCTTTTAGACTGTCATCAAGTGGATTGGTGATAGTCTTTTTTAACTCATCAATAATTTTTTGTCCATAGAGCTTTGCTTCTCTTTGAGTAGCAAAACCCTGTTTGGATTTTTGCCTCCATTTTATACCGTCTTTATAGCTGACAATTATTTGGTAATTGCCATCTTTTTTGCGAACCGTCATATTATATTGCATGGTTACACATCCTTACTATTAACCACGTGATAAAATATTTCTTCATGAATGTCACCATTACTCAAGTCCCGATCATGAGCAATGTGTTCAATAACATTAACATGGCTAACCGAATTAAAGTCATTATATTTAATGTGACTTAATTCATGTAATACGCCAAGCCTTTGTTCCTCTAATGACTTATTAAGATTGACTAAAATGGTATGGCTCCCATCTTCGTTTAAATGTAATACTGCTGTTTGGGTCTTTCTTAATTGAGTAAATACTAAATTAATGCACATAACAACACTCCCTATTTATGTGAAATTAATCACTTATTTTGATTTTCCCTTTATCAATGTAATTTAAAATTATATATCTAATCGCCATATTATTATCATGTACTTCATTAAGGTACATAATAAAGATTAAATCTAATGAAATTTTGTCAACTATAATTTTATCTTTTATGAACGATTTCTCATTCATCGTAAGAATAGGGGAATTTTTAGAAATATCATATAAATAATTTTTGAAGTCGTGAATAGATGTAAAATAACCTATTGGTGACGTAACTCCGGATCCCTTAAAAAGTTCTTGGGTATAGATATTTAAAAACTCATTAAGATTGGCCAATCCATAAAAATCGTATAATCCTAATTTTATTTTTTCGTTTAATAAGATTATTTCATTAAGACTATTAGATGAATGTAATTTATCTAGTAATGTTGGTTTGTTATCTTTCTTATGCTTTAAATAAGCAAATAGTATTAAGATAACTAGACATAAAAGAATGAAAAGGAATTCTAACATAGTTTATTTCCCCTCGCGTTTCTTTAACCCTTCAATCAAATTTACTACAAAATTAATGTCGTCTGTAGACATGTCTTCAGCTGCATCAAATAGTAATCGCATATCAGGATTGTCTTTCAATTTATTTGCGTATTCCGCTACTTCCGGATCTATGTAATATGGGTCATTTATATCTGACTTATCTTCAATTAAATCTGATTTTTCTACACCAAAATAATTAGCCAACTGTTCAATTTTGTTCATTCTAGGCATTTTAGTTCCATTAACCCATGTTGAAACAGTTGATTTGTTTAATTTCAAATCAGCAACTAAATCTGCTTGTGTCTTTTTGTTTGCTGCTAATAAATTGCTAAGATTTTGAGCAAACACTCTCTTATAATTCATAATAAGCTCCTATTCTCCTCTCCTGCGTACCTATATATTAATACTTAAAGTAGTAAAAGACAATACTATTTTATAAAAAAGTTTACTTTTAGTATTGACATTCTACTTTAAGTAAACTATACTAATAATCAAAGGAAGGAGGGATACATTGAAGCGATTGAAAATTTCTTTAAAAGCGGCGAGAGTCAACGCAAATCTCTCGCAAGAAGAAGTAGCAAGGAAAATGAAGAAATCCAAAGTGACAATCAATAACTGGGAGAATGGAAAAACAGAAATTGATTATGGAAATTTGAATGAATTATGTCGGTTATATTCCGTCACCATGGATGATATTCTTTTGCCTTATTAGTCTACTTTAAGTAGAAAAAAGGAGATGAACCATGCTAGTACAAAATCAAAAAGACTTATTAGTAGCCAACAAGATCTATGAAAACACATCAACTGCATTCGGTTGGGCTGGTCGAAATGCTGAGTATGCACAATATTGGAGAAAAATTATTAAAGAATACTTTGCTAAACGACATACAAGTAAGTTATGTAGAAAATCCATCCACGGCAAAATCAAAGAATGTCGTGAAGCAGATAGGATGGCAAAAGTAGAATCAAGGATTCCAGTATGGAACCCATAGTTTATACGATTAAAGACGTTGCAGAATTGCTCCAATGCAGCGAAAGCAGCGTCAACAATCTTAGGGAACGTGGCATCCTACGTGAAGTAAAAGGGCTTCCGGGCGTCCGCTTCAATAAAAAAGAAGTCGAGGCGCTAGTAGGGATTGTGGATGAATACAGTCCACTACAATACAGAAAGTTAGAAAAGGAGCGTAATGAGCTTTTACAAGAAAATGAAAAGTTAAAAATGAGTATACGAAAAATAACCAGTGATTTACTGGTTATGGTAGAAGGGGAGTTGAAGTTGTGATTATTGCTTTAAAATGGGCGGCTTTCATATGGATTATTGGATCCATGGGAAGCCTAGAAATCGATAGAATTGGGTTTGTTCAATTCTTATTGCAAATCATTACAGGCGGACTTGTTTGGGTGTGCGCCGATGTATATGAAAAAGAAAACGCCCGTTAACCGGCAAGCTAAACGGGCGTAGGTAAATAACACCTATAGAAATTATAACACGGAGGACAAATGAAGCGCATTGAAATCTTAATAGATGAAGCTAATCCAGATAAAAAGATAGGTATTAGTTATAACCAAGACAGTTTTGAAAATAATGAAGAAGTATTAGCAGTACTTCTTGGTTCAGTAATTGGATTTGTTAAAGAAAATGTACCAAATAATAACAAAGTTTTATATCTTCAAGTTTGCATCGGAACCATGCAAACATATCAAAAGCAAATTATCTTTGACGAACGTTATAAAGATATGGATAGTAAAGATCCATTTTATGACATCATTCAAATTTTAAAAAGTAAGGAGTAAATAAATGAATGAAAAACAACAAGTCTTAAATCTAACCAATATTTGTGATGGAAAGCTAGAAGCTGAATTTGAGGAAATGTACAAAGATGCATTACGAAAAATCTCAAAAGGTCAGAAAGCTAAAATCACTATTAATATTGAAATGTTACGAGTTCCAGATACCGATACCATCGTAGAACTTGGTTACAATATTAAATCAACATTACCAGCTATCTCACGTCGTGCTATCGGATCTTATGCGGACGACTTTACAGTAAAAGTTGATGTCAACGAAAAGCCGCAATTAGAAGTTCTAACATTTAATTCAACTACTGAAAAGAGAGGTTAACACAATGGAAGAAAAATTTAACTTAAATGTACAAACAGAAAATGGTGAAGTAATTATTCGTCATGGTGAAGCTAATGACGTATTTCAATATAACGGATTTAGATATGAACTTAGTAGCGCTGAATCATTTGTTAAAGGTGTAAAAGCTAAGGGGGACCCTAAAACATCTGTTATTACATATTCAGATAAAAATGTTGTAGCAGTAACAGACTGCACTGTAACAGATCGTACGCAAGACAAAATTGTATATGCATTTCAAAAAAGTGAACAGTTTAAAGAATGGAACTCCATCTTTGATCTAAGTTTAACGCAAAAAGAAATGCTTGATTTACTCCGAATTCATGAACATGAAATCGAAGATTACGAAAAGCTTTTAATTGCTGTTAGAAATTTCAAATACGTAACACAAACGGAAGGCGATTTTACTCGAACTGATGATGATAACTATGTTATGAGCATCAAAGTAAAAAAAGCTGAAGGTACTTTAAAGATGCCTCGCTTTATCTTTGTAAACATGGTCATTCTTAATGAAAGTCAATTTACTCAAAAAATTGAAGTGCAATTAGACATCATTAAACCTAAAGATGAAGGGGATAAATTATCATTCAAGTTATCTTGTCCAATCATGAATCGTTACATTAAAGATGCTATCAAATCTGAAACAGATTCCATTAAATCTGAATTAACCAATTACTTATTATTGTCTGGTACTCAAGAATAAGGAGCAAATGCATGGGAGAATCAATCAAAATTAATTCTTTTGAATTAGAAAATGTAAAGCGTGTTAAAGCTGTATCTTATGAACCATCACCTAATGGATTAACCATTATTGGTGGAAAGAATGGACAGGGGAAAACATCTATCCTTGATGCCATTGCTTGGACATTAGGCGGTGCAAAATTTGAACCATCTAGTGCGGTACGTGATGGAAGCTACAACCCACCTAAATTAGAAGTGAAATTATCTAATGGGTTAGTTGTTACACGTAGTGGTAATAGCAGCACATTAAAAGTCGTTGATCCAGAAGGTAAAAAATCTGGTCAACGTATTTTAGATGGATTCATTGGACAATTAGCCTTAGATCTTCCTAAGTTCATGGAAATGAGTGACAAGGAAAAAGCAAATGAACTTTTGAAATTATTGGGCGTAGAAGACGAATTAAATAAACTCGAAGGTAAACACCAAGAGGTATATGCAAAACGTCATTCTATAGGGCAAATTGCCACTCAGAAAGATAAGTACGCTAAAGAGTTAGTTGGTTATGATGATGTGCCACTTGAACCGATTAGCGCATCGGAACTTATCCAACAACAACAAGCCATCTTATTAAAGAATGCGGAAAACCAAAAGAAACGTAACAATGTTTCTGCTATTCAAGCTCAAATGGTCACCATCAACAACTTAGTTGATGAAACGCAAAAGAAGCTTGAAGATCTGCAAGCTAAGCAAGCGCAATTAGCTGAAGATTATGATATTGCAACAACGGCAGCTAAAGACCTTGAGGATGAATCTACGGCTGAACTCGAGGAGCAAATCAAAAATGTAGATGCCATTAATCAAAAGGTACGTGCTAATCAAGAACGTGCAAGAGCATTACAGGAAGCTGCTGATTATAAAGCAGATTATGATAACTTGACTGGTGAACTTGAAGCCATCAGGGAAGATAAAAATAAACTGCTTGAATCTGTACAAATGCCATTATCAGGATTATCCATTCAAGATGGCGTCCTTATCTACAATGATCGTCAATGGGACTGCATGTCCGGTGCTGAACAACTCAAAGTAGCTACGGCCATTGTTAGAGCCTTAAATCCTAAGTGCGGATTTGTACTTATGGATAAACTCGAACAAATGGATGTAGACACTATGAAAGAATTTGGGGCTTGGCTTGAATCGGAAGGCCTTCAAGTCATTGCGACTCGTGTTACTAATAACCAAGATGAATGCTCCATCATTATTGAAGATGGACACATCAAAGGTGAAGAGTACAGTAATGTGGCAACACCAGTTAATAAAACTAAAAATGAATGGGGTGATTTTTAATGAATATTACGACAGGTAAACGAAAACGAGCTCAGAAGGTCGTTGTGTATGGTACTGAGGGCATTGGTAAAACAACCTTTGCCAGTCACTTTCCATCACCTGTGTTTATTGATACAGAGGGCAGCACAGACCATTTAGATGTGGCTCGCACAGATAAGCCTACATCGTGGCAAATACTAATTTCCTTTGTAAAGGAATTTGCAACAATGCCGGGTTTTTATCGAACCTTAGTCATTGATACGATTGACTGGGCGGAACAGTTATGTGTTGAGTACATCTGTGCTAAACATAATAAATCGGGGATTGAAGACTTTGGGTATGGCAACGGATATATATTTGTCCGTGAGGAAATGGGCCGTTTCTTAAATCTACTTGATGAAGTTATCAACGCAGGTATGAACGTAGTACTTACTGCTCATGCTCAAATTCGTAAGTTTGAACAGCCAGATGAATTAGGCGCATATGATCGCTTTGAATTGAAACTTGGCAAAAAGACAGGAAGTCAAACCTCTCCACTTATTAAAGAATGGGCGGATATGGTACTCTTTGCCAATTATAAAAACGAAATCATCACTACTCAAACAAATAAAAAGAAAGCAACCAATGGGAAGAGGTTAATGTATGCAACACATAACCCTGCATGGGATGCTAAAAATCGCCATGGATTACCAGATATGATGCCATTTGAATATAGTCAAATCGCTCATGTTATTCCTGATGATATTCTACCAACTGCTGCAGCACAAGAATTAGCGCAAGCCGCTAATAATGAATATGCTCCAGAAGTAATGAATGCTACCAAGGAACAAATTGGGGAAGTTACTACAACACAACCTGTAAGACCACCACAGGAAGCTGTTGATACCAACAAAAACGAAACACCATTAGTTGAAACAGCTATTCCTAAACCATTAAAAGACTTAATGGTTAAAGATGGTATCACATTAGAACAAGTTCAATCAGTAGTTATCGCTCGTGGTAAATATCCAGCTGGTACACCATTTGAAAATTATGATCCAGAATTCGTTAATGGATGGATTATCCCATTCTGGTCAAATATTGTTGAAGCAATTAAGAAAGGAAATTAATTATTATGACAACACAAAGCAATTTTGAAACATTCGGTAAAGCAGAAGAAGTATATTCATTTGACCAACCTATTTTAGCAGAAGAACGTGAATATACGTTACTTGAAGCTGGTTCTTATCCATTTGTAATTACTAATGTAGAAAAGAAATTCTATGAACCAAAAGAAGGTAGCAAGTTACCATCTTGTCCACAAGCTCAAATTACTCTCGAAGTAGATGGTGGTGATCAAGGTAAAACAAAATTGATTCACAACTTATTCTATACAAAGTCAACCATTTGGAAAGTTACAGAATTATTTATGGCTGTAGGTCTTGCTAAAAAAGGTGAAAACTACAATCCTGACCCTGAACAATTAATTGGTAAATCTGCTATGTGTGAATTATCGCAACAAGGCTATGTAAAAAATGACGGTAATAATGGTACTCGTAACGAAATAAAAAAATGTTTTGCAAGTCCTAATGCTCAAACCAATGGATACGGTGCATTCTAATGGAACTTAGACCGTATCAACAACAAGCTGTAGACTCGATATGGCATGAATGGGAAACGGTTAATAAAACATTGTTGGTTCTTCCGACTGGCACAGGCAAAACAATCTGTTTTGCCAAAGTTGCGGAGGAAGCGGTTCGCAGGGGTAAGCGTGTTCTTATCCTTGCGCATCGTGAAGAACTATTGCAGCAAGCTTCTGACAAAATTATGAGTGCGTCAGGACTTACAACGGCAATGGAAAAGGCTGAACATACATGTCTTGGACAATGGGACCGTATTATAGTCGGTTCTGTTCAAACATTATGCAAAGACAAACGATTGTCAATGTTCAGTAAAACGTACTTTGATGTCATTATCATTGACGAGGCACATCATGCTGTATCTAGCAGTTATCAGGCTATATTGAATTACTTTGACCAAGCCAAAGTCTTAGGTGTAACGGCTACACCAGATCGCTCAGATATGAAAAATTTAGGACGTGTGTTTGAAAGCTTAGCATTTGAATATACACTACCTAAAGCTATTCAAGAGGGGTTCTTATCTAAGATTAAAGTACAAACATTACCACTTACATTAGATATCTCATCGGTTAAGATTTCAACTGGCGATTTTGCCGTAGGTGATATTGGTAGGGTATTAGAGCCTTATTTAGAGGAAATAGCCAATAAATTAATGGAATACAGAGATAGAAAAATCGTCGTATTCTTACCATTAATTGCTACCAGTCAACGATTCTGTGAAATTCTTAATGAGCGAGGATTTAAAGCAGCAGAAGTAAATGGCAAAAGCCAAGACCGTACAGAAATTACACAAGCATTTGCTGAAGGTAAATACAATGTACTTTGTAATTCAATGTTGCTCACGGAAGGATGGGATTGTCCAAGCGTTGATTGTGTAATTGTATTACGTCCTACTCGGTCTCGTGCCTTGTATTGTCAAATGATAGGACGTGGCACACGGCTTTCACCGGGTAAAGATCATCTATTAATTTTAGATTTTCTATGGCATGTGGAGCGTCACGAATTGTGTAGACCGGCTCATTTAATCGCTAAATCAGATGATGTGGCCAAACGCATGACGGAAATTCTTGAAGAAAAAGGAATGGACCTTGAAGAATGCGAAAGGGATGCAGAATCTGATGTATTAGCTCAACGTGAAGAAGCACTTGCAAAAGAACTTGCTGCTATGCGTAAGAAGAAAGCGCAACTTGTTGATCCGTTGCAATTCGAGTTTTCTATCCAAGCTGAAGACCTTACCCATTATGTTCCAGCCTTTGGTTGGCAAATGAGTGCGATTACGGATAGTCAAAAGAAAACACTTGAGCAATTTGGGATTAATGGTGACAACATTAAAGATGCTGGCAAAGCATCTATGCTCATTGATAGATTACAAAAACGTCGTGAAGAAGGCTTGTCTACCCCTAAACAAATTAGATTCCTTGAAAACAAAGGGTTTAAGAATGTAGGGACGTGGAGTAATAACCAAGCCTCTAAGATGATTAGTCGTATTAGTGCTAGTGGTTGGCGCATTCCTAAAGGTGTTGTGCCTGCTACATATAAACCACCTGTAGAAGATTTTAGTCCCCAATGGTAAGGAGTGAACATGGAAAGCAAAATTGATTTACGAGAATTACTCGAATATATAGACCCTTCCCAATGCTCCTATGATGAATGGTTAAACGTAGGCCTTGCACTTCATCAAGAAGGCTATCCTATGTTCGTGTGGGAGGAATGGTCTGCAGATGATGGAGAACGATTCCATGATGGTGAATGTGCTGCTAAATGGGAATCATTTGGTCGATATACTGGAAAACTTGTTACCGGTGCCACGATCACTCAAATGGCAAAAGAAAACGGATGGACATCTAAACATAAGTTTGAAAATAATGAAGCATTAAGTTTTGATTCCATGGTATTGGCCACAACTCCAGAACAATATCAAGTTGTTGATAAGAACTGGATTGAAGAATCTGATGTTCATATTCCTAAATCATATCCTTTAGAGCAACGTAAACAAGATATTGTTACATATTTGACCACGTTATTTGAGCCAGAGGAGTATGTTGGATATGTAGTTAATACATTTGCCTTACCAGATGGTAAACAGTCCCCTACGATGGGAAATTATAGCCGCACGGTACAACAAATCATAGATGGTATTAACGGTACGACACAATTAGAAAATGTGTTTGGCAGCTTTAACAAAGAAATGGGCGCATGGATTCGGTTTAATCCAATTGATGGTAAAGGTGTTAAAAATGATAATGTAACTGCATTTCGGTATATGCTCTTGGAATCTGACAATATGTCGCTCGGAAAGCAAAAAGCTATTCTTGAACAATTAGAATTACCAATTGCAGCCATGGTATTTAGTGGTGGTAAATCAATTCATGCAATCGTTAAAGTAGATGCTTACTCCTATGAGGAATACAGAAAGCGTGTTGACTTTATATATTCCATTGCTCAAAAGAATGGCTTTAAACCAGATAAAAAGAATCGTAATCCTAGCCGATTGTCTCGAATGCCGGGTGTTATGCGAGATGGAAAACCCCAATTCCTTATGGCAACCAATATTGGTAAAGAAAACTATAAGGAATGGGAAGAATGGATAGCATCGGTTAATGATGATTTACCTGAGCCAGAAGAACTTGACGCATTATGGGATAACATGCCAGACCTAGCACCGCCATTAATTGAAGGGATTCTTCGTGAAGGACATAAGATGCTCATTGCTGGACCATCTAAAGCGGGTAAATCATTTGCGCTAATTCAATTATGCATTTCCATTGCTGAAGGTAAGCCGTGGTTTGGATTTGACTGTACACAAGGTAAGGTTCTATATGTCAATTTAGAACTTGATAGGGCGTCATGCTTACACCGTTTTAAAGATGTATACGAGGCCCTTGACCAGCAACCAACAAACATTGGAAATATATCCATATGGAATTTACGTGGTAAGTCCTTACCAATGGACCAATTGGCTCCTAAGTTAATTCGTAGGGCCCAAAAGCGTAACTACAAGGCTATCATTATTGACCCTATCTACAAGGTTATTACAGGTGACGAAAATAGTGCTGATCAAATGGCAAATTTCTGTAATCAGTTTGACAAGGTATGTACTGAACTTAAATGCGCAGTTATTTATTGTCATCACCATTCAAAAGGCAGCCAAACTGGTAAGCGGTCTATGGACCGTGCATCTGGTTCTGGTGTATTCGCTCGTGATCCAGATGCATTACTTGACTTACTAGAACTTGAACTCGAGAACATGAACGAGGATAAACTCCAAGATGCTCCTATTGATACTAGCCAATGTACTGCATGGCGAATGGAAGGAACACTTCGAGAATATCCTAAGTTTAAACCGGTGGATTTATGGTTTGAATACCCCATTCACAAGGTAGATACAAACGGGTTCCTTGCAATGGCTCAATTTGATAGTCCGCAACAAAAGGGCGCTAATGTTATAAACAAACGCAAAAAAGCTGCTAAAGAAAAGAAGAAAGAGCAAATTGTTGATGCATTCAATATTGCTGATGCAGAAAATGGTTTTACTGGACAAGTAGAAATAAAACGGGTTGCCGAACTTATGGAAGTAAGTGAAAAAACATTACGTCGTTATTTAAAAGAAAGCCCTGTTTATAATATCAATCTTGGTAAGCTTATAGACCCTAATTTAGGATGTAAACCAATTGATGGAAATTGAGGTTTATATAGGGACAAAATTAGGGACAGACGCTCTTATATATATAAGTGTATGTCCTTGTATATTTGTGTCCCAATGTAAGGTGGATTCAAGCTAAGGGGGTAAGGAAAAGGATTTCTAAAATCATCCTTTTCTTACCTCTTCCCCTTAGGTTGAACCCTACATTACAAAAGGGCTTTAAAATTTGCTTTGGTTATTATCAATTAAATTCTCAATAAGGGAGGGTTGGTTATTGATTATTGAATTTTTCATTCCTCTTAAAAAGGTTCCTACTGTTACACATCAAACTAAGCAAGTGAATACACAACATGGTAAGCCTATCTTTTATGAATCCGATAAGTTGAAACAGGCTAAACAAATATTCTTAGCTGGTTTAGCTGATCATGTTCCTAGTGAACCTTTAGAGGGACCTATTCGATTGGTTACCAAGTGGTGTTTCGGTAAAGCGAATTGCAAAGCGCCATATTGGAAAACCACTCGGCCAGATACAGATAATCTCATTAAGTTATTTAAGGACTGTATGACCAAATTGAATTACTGGAATGATGATGCTCAAGTCTGTAGTGAGATTACAGAAAAGTATTGGAATCCAGTAACAGGGATTTGGGTACATATTGAAACGTTGAAAGGTTGATGCTATGAAGAAAAAATTAGTTTATGTTGCTCATCCGTATGGAGGAAAGGAAAGTAATCGTAAAAAGATTGATATGATCATGGGAGATTTGGTTTTAAATGATACTAGTCATGACTATATTTCCCCTATTCATAACTTTGGGTATGTATATCTAACGGGTCCTGAGTATCAGAAAGGCTTAGATATCTGTTTAAGCTTGCTTGGACATTGTGACATTTTAGTATTGTGTCCAGAGTGGGAGTCTAGTCGTGGTTGTAATGGCGAATTTGAATTTGCTAAGAAACATAGTATTTCCACTTTTACGTTAAGTGAATGGAAGGCGTTAAATCGGATTTAATAAAGGAATGCTAGTGAAGATATTGGATGCGTGTTGTGGTAGTAAAATGTTTTGGTTTAATCGGGAATGCAAAGATACTGTATATATGGATAACAGAACAGAAAATACAACTCTTTGTGACGGTAGAAAGTTAATTGTAAAACCTGATATTGTTGCAGATTTCCGCAAGATGCCTTTTGAAGATGAAAGCTTTCACTTAGTAGTGTTTGATCCACCACATTTATTAAAAGTAGGTGATAAATCATTCTTGGCATTGAAATATGGTCGATTAGAACAAACATGGCAAGAGGATATTAAACAAGGGTTATTTGAGTGTTGGCGAGTACTAAAACCAAATGGAACGATGATATTTAAATGGAATGAAGAACAAATAACATTGCCTATGGTTAAAGGGTTACTTCCTAGTGAGCCAATATTTGGCCAACGCAGAGGTAAAACAGTATGGTTAGTATTTTTTAAAGGAGACTAAAAATATGTACGAATTACAAACAAAAGCAATTGAAGCAGCTCGTAAAGTGTTGATTGAAAATTTAGGCTATCAAACTGTTGAACCAGAAGATATGTTCATTGTTTGGTTTTGCAAAACCCTACAAAACTGGAAAGCCATTGTTAGTGGTCGGACTATCGAAGAATTTATCGAAGTAACACACAATGGCGATCGTAATGAAACATATATTGATGTGTACTGCAAAACTAAAAATGTATGCATTAAAGGTGAGTAATGAAGCAGAAGTATACTAAAAAACAATTAGAAGTCGAATTGGCGATGTTGCGAATTAGCTATGAAATAGAGATAGCTAAAAAGATAATGGAACATCAACGATATGTTAGGGAAACGGAAGAAAAATTAGATAACCTAAAGTTGTATATGGTCATTTGTGGTTTAATTGTAATTGTGTGTGTAGTGTCATTAATACATGTGTTGATTAAGTAAAGGATATGGGCGGTGAAATATCCGTCCTATCATAAGAGGTGAGTATGAGACTTTATAGTACGTTATTTGAAGAAGGAATAGGTAATACTATTAACCTTTTATCCTGTGCGTTAACCATTGTTAATATTAATGATGTTTTTATACCTAAAATTAAATATGATTTTATTAGCTTTTTAATCAAATATGACATTTGCGATGTGCACATTGAACATAGAATAGGTTTAATGGAAATTCAATATTCAAAGATGTCTTTAGAAGAATTTGTGTATAGCATAAAACGCCATGTTTTAGCAGAGTACTTCCGTATATATGAAAACAGAAATAAATTAATGTGGAAGGCCGTACAAGATGAAATAAAACAAAATGTAATATATGATACATTGAAAGCTTGTACAAAGCTAGCAGGTGATACCCATGAATGAAATAGTTGTTATAAATATTCTACTGGTGATTTACCTTGTGGTTATTTTTAAAATGTCCTATTATTCTTATCGTGAAGCCGTCGCATTAAAACATTTTATGGTTTTTGATGCATATCGGATGCAATTGCAGAAAATTATTAGATCACAAATACGGGATATGGTAATATGTAGTATTTTGTTTGTTTTAAATATTGTTTGTGTGGTGGTCCTATGGTAGAACTTAGTAAAAAAGAATATCGTGAACTTGCATATGAGTATCTACACGAGGCGAGTAAGGCCGCATTGAGGATTAAATCGTTAAAGCGTAATATCCAACGTATTAAAAGCGATATCACATCATTACGTGCAGTAAACTACGGGAAAGAACGAGTAGACGGCGGTGAACCATCAGGAATTGAAGATGATATTAATCGGCTACTAAATATGGAAATGAGGTATAAACGTCAAATCCATGAATTACTGACTAAACGTGATGATGCTTGTCATATGATAGATTCGTTAACCAATACAGTTGGATCTATTATCCTAATGCAACAATATATCAATGGTATGTCTGCTAAAGGGGCATATTCATTTGTTGGTTACGGTGAATCGCAAGGTAAAGAATATAAGAATTTGGCACTTGTTGAGCTTGGGTATAAACTCCGACGGAAATCGGCGGTAAACGGCTAATTCCGACCTTTTAAGTCCCCTATATCTATGATATAGTGTAAGTGGAAGAACATGAGTTCATCTCCTAAGCATTTAGAGTACCAAACGCAAAAAAGGCGCATCTTAATTGATGTGCCTTTTTTGTTACAAAAAAAATTATGACACAAATACACTGCATCAAGCACAAATGCTTGAATAATAAAAATGGAATATGTACGGCCAATGAAATATTTTACGACGGCCTATGTCAATCCTATATTACGCATTCAAGCGCTAGCAAAAATTCATGCGGATTATGTGTAAGGAAAAATGGGAAATTAACACGCAAGGGCAGTAATACATTAAAGTGAGGTGATGATTCATTGCGAGTAAATAGAAAAAACTGGCTAACTGACCCAGATAATTTATTGCGTGCAGAAGGTTGGGCTCGTGATGGCCTTACTGATGAGCAAATAGCAAAAAATATAGGTATTTCGATTAGAACTTTATACGACTGGAAAAAGAGTTCGCCGCAGTTTTTGCAGTCCCTTAAAAGAGGGAAGGAAGTCATTGACCTTGAAGTTGAAAACGCATTGCATAAACGTGCTATAGGTTACGAATATGAAGAGAAAACATACGAGAATGGAAAGCTTGTTAAAGTTGTAAAGAAACAACAGCCTCCGGATGTTACGGCTCAAATATTCTGGCTGAAAAACCGTAATCCTGAAAAGTGGAGAGATACTAAAAATATCGATGTCAAAGGTGAGCTTACGGTGTCTGCTATGGATAAATTGAAAGCTGCACGGGAGAAAGCTAATGGAAAAACATGATGAATTAATAGAGGCATTAGGCGCTCTTACACATGATCCGTTAGCATTTGTATATTTTGCCTATCCTTGGGGAGAGCCGGGGACGCCATTGGAAGATATGGAAGGGCCCGATGAATGGCAAATACAAATCTTAAAAGACATCGGTGAACAATTAAAGAAAGGTAAAGACCTACAAACCGCTATTCAAGAGGCGGTAGCATCTGGCCATGGTATCGGTAAATCAGCACTGATATCATGGCTTATTCATTTTGCAATATCTACTCATGAGAATACTCGTGGCGTAGTAACTGCTAATACAGAAGGTCAGCTCAGAACTAAAACATGGCCAGAACTTAGTAAATGGCACAATATGTTTATTGCTAAGGATTTGTTTACCTACACAGCCACAGCTATATTCAGTAGCGATAAAGACTACGAAAAGACATGGCGTATTGATGCCATTCCTTGGAGTAAGAATTCCCCTGAATCATTCGCCGGTCTTCACAATCAAGGTAATCGGATATTGGTTCTATTTGATGAAGCCTCGGCAATTGATGATGTGATTTGGGAAGTAACTGAAGGGGCTCTTACAGATGCTAACACTGAAATAATTTGGTGTGCATTTGGTAACCCTACTCGTAATAGCGGACGGTTCCGTGAATGTTTTAGGAAGTATAGAAAGTTCTGGAATACATATCAGATTGATAGCCGGACCGTTAAGATATCCAACAAAGCAAAGATTCAAGAATGGTTAGAGGCTTACGGTGAGGATTCTGACTTCTTTAAAGTTCGTGTTCGTGGCGTGTTTCCTTCCGCATCAGATTTGCAATTCATCTCTACCGAAATTGCTGACAAAGCACAAAAAAAATCTTATAAGCCGGGAGCATTTGAACATCTACCTGTAATCATTGGTGTGGATCCTGCGTGGACTGGTTCAGACTCCTTAGAAATAGTAATGCGTCAAGGTTACTCTATGAAGTCGCTTGCATCTATTCCTAAGAATGATGATGATTGGCGCATGGCTCAACTGATTGCTCAGTTCGAGGACGAATACAAAGCTGATGCCGTATTCATTGATATGGGGTACGGTACAGGAATATATTCTATCGGTAAGCAATTAGGGCGTAAATGGAGATTAATTGAGTTTGGCGGTAAGAGTAATGACCCTGTATACCTCAATATGAGAGCCTACATGTGGGGACAGATGAAAGAATGGCTTCGTGAGGGTGGTTCTATTCCACCAAATGACCAAGCCTTATACGATGATATCGTAGGGCCTGAAGCGATCATTGATAAGAATGGTCGCATTCAGCTTGAAAGTAAAAAAGATATGAAAGACCGAGGATTGCCATCTCCGAATAAAGGTGATGCTCTTGCCTTGACCTTTGCTGCGCGGGTCGTTAAAAAAAGCGAAACAGGCAATAGGATTGTAGCTAATACAAGTTACAGTCCTTTTTAATTTGTTAGAAAGTGAGGAATAAAGATGTGTATGAAGAGTGCATCTGCTAACTATACACCACCTGCTCCAGCTCCAACTGTTCAAACGAATATGAGTAATAAGACTGGTGAGGAAATGGCAGAAACTAAACGCAAATTCAAACGTGGCTTTGAATCTACTATCTTAGGTCCGACTGTGGGCGGCCAGAAATCAATTTTAGGGGGATAGCATGGCGGAAATGGAATCTTTACTGGCTAGACAACCTACGGAGGGCGTTAAGCCTGTTAGGCGTGATTATACGAAGTTGAGAAAGAAATTCTCTCAGCTATTTAATGCGCAGCAACGATATGTAAATAAGTGGAAGCAGTTGCGTGACTATCAGTTGCCGTTTATTGGTCAATTTGATAGTGAAGAAGATCAATCAGAACCTTATAACGGTAAAATCCTAAATCCTGTAGCTTGGGAAAGTTGCCAAATATTTGCCAGTGGTGTTATGAGCGGACTTACTCCACCAAGCCGTAAATGGTTTAAGCTAACCATGGAGAATATCGATGTAGCAGCTAATAGCCAAGTCGCTGAATTATTGGATGAACGAGAGGAAATCTTGTATGCGGTTCTTGCTAAATCCAATTTCTACAGCGTAGTTCACCAAGTTTACATGGAACTAACCATGGGTCAAGCTCCTATGGGAATATTTGCTGATAGTGAATCTGGTGTTCGTTTCACATCGTATCCGATAGGAACCTATGCTATTAGTACTAACAGCAAGGAAATCGTAAATATCTTTGGTCGTAAATACAAAATGACAGTTGATCAGATTGTCGAACAGTTCGGGTATGAAAATTGTCCGGATAACATAAAGAATATTTACGATAACGGAAATAGCTTGCAACAATCATTCACAGTCAATTGGTTAGTTGAGCCTAACAAAGACCGTAAGGATAAGTTAGGACGTCGCAATATGCCATACTCGTCCATTTATTGGGTTGAAGGCAGCAATAGTGATGAAGTGTTATATCATGGCGGTTTTGAGGAATGGCCAATTCCAATCGCTCGGCATACGTCGATGGACTTGAATGGTTACGGTAAGGGTGCCGCATGGTTTGCTCAACCAGATTCACAAATGTTGCAGAAGTTAGAATTTGATTATCTAACAGCTGTTGAATTGGGTGTTAAGCCTCCTATGCAAGCACCATCTGATGTTATCAGTACAGTTAACTTGTATCCGGGTGGCATTACAGAGATTGAGGGGCAACATAAAGTTGAACCGATGTTTGCAGTACAGTCTAATTTACAGGACATTCAAAATAAGATTGCAGTTACAGAGGATTCAATTAAGAGAGCCTATAGTGCGGATTTATTCTTAATGTTAGACCAAATCGACAAGGGCCAGATGACGGCTCGTGAGGTTATGGAACGCACTCAAGAGAAATTACAGCAATTAGGCCCTGTGGTTGAACGGTTGCTATCTGAATTCTTGAATCCAATCATTGAACGTGTGTATTCGGTGCTAGATCGTGCCGGTGTATTTCCACCTGTTGATGATGAGGAACTCTTAGACCAATTAAATGGTCAAGAAGTGAAGATTGAATATATCTCACCACTTGCCCAAGCGCAAAAGATGAGTTCATTGGTAAATATCGAACAGTATTTTGCGTTTATTATGTCTTTGGCACAAGCTAATCCTAATATCGTCAACAAGTTCAACTTTGAGGAAGCGGCCAATACATACGGTGTAAATCTCGGTGTTCCGGCTAAGATTATTCGTTCTGATGATGAATATCAAGAAATCTTAGCACAACAAGCACAGGCACAGGCTGAACAGGAGCAGCAAATGCAGTTAATGCAAGCGGCTCAACTAGCACCTCAAATGGCTAGTGCGGCCAAGCAAGCAACAGATGCCGCCAACGATGGAAATCCTGCATTACAGCAGTGGCTAGGAATGGACGGTGTTTAGCTAGATGAAAACAATTAAAGATTATATGCAAGAGCGAGATATGCAAGCGCTTAACCACGTACTTAGCACAGAGCTAGGTAGGTGGTTTTTTTGTAGGCTAATGGACCGCTCGGGCATCTTAAAGCAATCGTTCACTGGAAATAGTGAGACGTATTTTAACGAAGGAAGGCGTTCGATAGGGCTGTCATTCCATAAGGACCTAGTTAAATTAGGCACCGATGGAGTTAACCAGTACCATCAAGCGCAGCTCGAATATATTGGGCAACAAGAATACTTTAATAATTTAGTCGATAAGGAGAAACAAAATGGCTGAAGAAAATATGGGTGCTAACAATAACATGACTGGCAATGAACCGGGCGCGAATCCGGACCAAAATAATCCTACGCCACCTACTGAACCACCTGCTAAACCAGATGGCGAAGGTAGTAATCCATCTGTACTAGGCGGTGATAATACGCCACCTGCTGAACCAACAGTTTATGATTTCAAATCCGTGTTCCCTGAAGGTACTGAACTTGATGAAACTGTATCTGCAGACTTTAGTAAGTTACTTAACCAAGTTGGTGCAACACAGGAACAGGCTGTTGAATTAGCTAAATTTGGCAGTCAGTATGCACAAAATATCTTGACTGCTTATCAAGAGCAGCAAGAACAAGCGATCGTTGAAAAACAACAAGCGGATTATGAACACGCCAAAAAGGAATTAGGCGGTAAATTCGATGAAACTGTAGCCCTCGCAGGCAAAGGCATTGAAGCACTAACTAAAGTGGTACCGGAATTACGTCAATTACTTGTTGATAGTCACATCGATAACAATATCAACATGATTAAGGTATTTGCGGCTGTTGGCGAAATGGTTCAGGAAGACCCGGGTAAAGGTACAAGACAAGCTGGAATCGGTCAAAATTCTGATGAAGAAACAGCAAAACGAAAAATGTATCCATCTATGTATTAAGAAATGAGGTAAATAATTAATGGCTACAATTGGAACTCAAAATTTAACACTTTTAGATTTGCAAAAACGAATGGATCCTAATGGTAATGTCGCTCAAATTATTGAGCAATTGGACCAATCCACTGAAATCATTCAAGATATGACGATGGTCGAATGTAACCAAGGGTCTAGCTTTGTAACGACTGTACGTACTGGTTTGCCAGATGTTACATGGCGTAAATTATATGGCGGTGTTCAAGCGTCTAAATCCTCCACACGTCAAATTACCGACAATTGCGGTATGCTTGAAGCATATTCGCAAACTGATAAAGCGCTTGTTGATAAATCCAAAGATAAAGCATCCTTCCGTGCAACTGAAGATAAAGCATTCGTTGAATCCATGGGGCAGGAATTATGTCGTACAATCTTCTATGGCGATGAAAATACGCCAGAAAAATTCATTGGCTTGGCTCCTCGCTTCAATACTCTTGATATTAAGAAGGCAGCAAGTGCAGAAAACATTCTTGATGCAGGTGGCACAGGTAACTTGGCATCTATTTGGCTTGTTGGTTGGGGTCCTTTGTCCGTTCACGGCATTTATCCTGAAGGTTCTGCAGCAGGCTTACACCAAGAAGATAAAGGCGTTGTTACTGTAACTAAAGAAGATGGCTCCATGTTCGAGGCATATCGTACACACTTTAAACATGATGTTGGTTTAACTGTACGTGACTGGAGAAATGTCGTTCGTATTGCTAACATCGACGTTACGAAATTGACAAATGATGCTAAAGCCGGTGCAGATCTTATCAACTTAATGATTGAAGCGGAAGAACGTATTCCTAATCTTGGTGGTGTTCGTCCAGTTTGGTATATGAACCGTACATTGCGTACATTCTTACGTTTGCAAAAGAACACAAAACATGGTTCCACTATCACTGAAGATATGGAAATGGGTAAACTTGTTACTCGTGCAAACGGTGTGCCAGTTCGTAAAATTGATGCATTGTTAAGCACTGAATCTCGTGTTATTGCGTAAAGAAAGGAACATAATTCAATGATTATTGATACTCAAAATACATTCTTTTGGAAAAAAGAAATCACTACAAATACAAATTCTGATGTAGTGATGAATGGGAACGGTGGCGATGCTGCCGTTGCCTTATGGTTGTATATTCGTTTAGATAAAGATGTTACGGGTACGCCTTTATTTAATGTTTACACTTCTGACAAAGAAAATATGGCTGATGCTGTATTGCTAACCGGAATTACATTGCCACAGAACTCTAAAGCTGGCACAGAATACAAAGGTCGACTTCCTGCAGGTGCTAAAAAGTTTATTCGCATCAATGCGAATAATATGACTGCCGCTACGATTACATCATTCTTAACAGATGGTGTGAATTTGAAATAAGAGGTGAGACTATGATTTTTACAGCTAAGGTAACGATGTACCATGGTAATCGTGGATTAATTCAAGAAGGTGAAACTATTAATTTCTCTGAAGAAGAAATTAAAGAATTTGAGCCTGATTATTTCAAACAGCTTTTCTCTGGTAACGAAGATGAAGTAGCAAAAATCTTTAACCCAAAATCTAAGGCTAAAGACAAAGAACCGTCTACTGAAACTCAGCCTCCTGAAACAGAACCGGGTGACAAAAATCCACCAGATGAAAATACTGAAGGTGACAATACAGGCAATGAAAATCCACCAGATGAAAATACTGGCAACGAAAAGCCTAAGAAAACAAACAAAAAGAAAACCGATACTACGGAAGAATAAGTGACAATATGAGGGGTGCTTATGCATCCCTCTATTACCATATAGGGGGAAATATGACACCTACTGATATTTGTAATCAAGCACTTGCATTAATTAACGCAGGATTGCTTTATTCACTTGAAGAAGAAACTGAGCAAGGTCGCCAATGCCGTATGCAATATGACCCAACTAGACAGTTGGTATTGCGACAATTTGAATGGAATTTTGCTCGCAAAAATGAAAGATTAGTTTTGTCTGCTCATAAAATTAATGGGTGGAATTATGTATATGCGTATCCAGAACAATGTATTCGGATATTAGGGGTTATTCCACAAGGCGATCGCTTTCATGCGGAATCGCAACCGGAATACAACATATTTAATATTGGAAACAACAAAAAATGTATAGTGAGCGATGTGCCACTAGCATTCATTGATTATATATATGACGTGACAGATTTAGACGTTTGGGATTCTATATCCTTGTATATGCTGCAGTGTAAACTGGCTAGCGCATTAGCTATGCCACTGACTGGTGATAGAGGATTGTTTGACCAAGCATACAAATTGTATCAAGCAGCAGTTCAAGAGGCTAAAGGAATGAACGCAAAGGAACGTAAACAAGATACAGTATATATATCTAGCTACGTGAAAGCGAGGGATTGGTAATGAGTAATCCGATATACATATCACAGCTAGCGTTTACAACTGGTGAAGTATCGCCAGATGTTTCAAGTCGCTTTGATTTAGAGCAATACAAAAGTGCCTTATTGGAAGCGGAGAATGTGGTTATTCGTCCATATGGAGCCGTTGCAAAACGTCAAGGCAGCCAATATGTGGGGCAAGTTAAATATAGTGATAAGCCAACACGATTATTTGAATTTACGACAAACACCAATAATTCTTTTATGCTCGAATTTGGTGACAAATATATTCGTGTATGGAATTACGGAATTTATACCGGTATTGAAGTTACGACTCCTTTCACTAGCGATATATTGTTTGATTTAAATTGTAACCAATCTGGTGATGTTATGTTCATCTGTAGTGGCAAGTACCCTATTCAAACGCTATCACGATATAGCGATAATGACTGGCGAATGAGTGCATACAAGCTAACCGAGCAACCTTACGATGATATTAATACCGATAATGGTCATACGTTGACTGTTAGTGGTGATACAATCACATCGACTAAAGATTTATTCACATCTGATATGGTAGGTAGTGTTATTCAGATTGCTTATTATGTTGAGGCGGTACACACTAAATCAGCTGGCGAAGTAGTCGAAAAGAGAGTGCATAGAGGTTTATTACCTCTACTTATAGAAAAGACCTACAATAACATCAATTATAATGTTGAAAACTACAGTACCGATACAGAACTATCATGGAAATTCACCACTCATGGCACGTGGGATGGAACAGTAAAAATACAGATTTCTAACAACGACGGACAGACTTGGAAAGACTACAGAACGTACACATCTAAGAATGACTACAATGTTACTGATACAGGAAAGATAGAGGCTGGAGCAAGGCTTAAATATGTATCGGATATTAAGAGTGGTTCTGTGAATTGCGACTTATCTATTATGCCGTTCACTCAATATGGTATCGTTGAGATTAAAAGCGTAACTGATGCTAAGAATGCAAAGGTTAATGTTCTGAATGGTATTAAAGAGGGTGAGCCTAGCTACCAATGGAAATTAGGCAGTTGGAATAGAGGCAGAGGTTATCCTAAACTTTGTACATTCTATCAAGACCGATTTGTAGTTGCTGCTACTGATAGCAAGCCTAACTTCATATGGTTTAGCCGTACTGGTGATTATCCAAATTTTGGTGTCGAAAAGGTGGAAGGCACTATCACAGATGATAGTGCAATCACCTTGCCGGTTATTAATCGCAAGATGTGTGAGATTCGTCATCTCGTACCAGCTAACGATCTAATCATTCTTACAAGCGGTAATGAGTGGATTGTAAGAGGTGATAAAACCATTACGCCTACCAACTGCAATTTAAAAACACAAACCCAACGAGGGGCCTTATCGTGTGAACCTCAATTCATAGGTAATCGATGCGTGTTTGTTCAAGAGCGTGGCGGTACTGTTCGTGATATGGGTTACTCTTACGAAAGCGATAACTACACAGGGCAAGACCTTACATTGTTTGTTAAAACTTTGGTTAAAGGTCATGTAGCGGTAACAAGTGCATACGCACAAGACCCAGACTCTATCATCTACTATGTAAGAGATGATGGACAACTTAACTGTTTAACTTATATACCTGAACAAAAGGTGTATGGGTGGTCGCACTTTGTAACGAATGGTAAATACAGATATGTAGAGAGCGTGGCAGAGGGTGAGCAAGACACAATCTATTTTGTGGTAGATCGTGTGATTAATAATAAGAATGTGAAATGCATTGAACGTAGCATTCCGTTGTACACAGAGGATAACTCCGATGTGTTCCTAGATTGCTATGTTAAAGTCGCTAATTCCATTAAGACTGATTACATCAACGCACCTCATCTTGTAGGACAAATGGTAGACATAGTAGTTGATGGACAACAGATGCCATCTAGGGAAGTACCACCAACTGGTGTTATTAAATTGGATGGCAAAGCAAATGTAATTACTGTTGGTTTGCCTTACACTACTAAAATTAAAATACCTAACGTAGAACAACAAATAAACGATGGTACTTTACAAGGCCGAGTTGCTACAGTATCAAGAGTAGTGCTTCGCATGTATAAATCGTTTGGCGGCAAAGTTGGCCGTACATTTGACAGAATGGATGATATTACATTACCACCAAATGAATTGTTTACAGGTGATAAGCCTGTAATCCTACCTAAAATGGGAATAAATTATTCAACCGATACATCGATATGTATTAAGCATAGTGATCCGTTTCCATTTAATTTATTATCGATAACTCGTATTGTTGAAATTGGCGGAGGACTAAGAGATGTTCCGGGACTATAAAATTGACGAAATTGAGCCTACACGGCGAGATAAATTAATTCAGGACCTAGAAGTTAATCTAAGGGCAATAGACGCCATAGAAGTCCAAGAGGTGAATCGTTTATACCCTTTTAAGGATTTCTGTTCCGAGATTTGTAAATCTGATTATGATAGCCATGTCGTTTTAGAAGACGATGTGGCTATTTGCGTATATGGGATTGCAAAAGAACCAGTTAACGGAATGTATGGGATTTATTTTCTAGGCAATAAAGTATTAGAAAACGATATGCGGTGGCAGATGCGTTTTATCAAGTTAAGCAATCAAGTTATTGCTGAATGGTTAGAGACTAGGGAATGGCTATTTAATTACGTTCACACAACTAACATTAAAACAAAGCGATGGCTCGAATCGATTGGGGCCATTATTCATCCAACTGTAAAAGTTGGCGATTTAGAATTATTCACTCTTAAGAAGGAGGACTTCATATGTGCTTACCCGCAGCGGCAATCTTAACCGCAGTCAGCACCGGCATAGGGATGATTGCGCAACATCAACAAACAAAAGCGCAAGTTTCGATGTACAACGCCCAAGCACAAGCGGCTGAGGCTAATAAGCGAATATCTGACCGCAAACAAGAACAAATTGCTATGCAACAATTACAAGAGCGTGACAAGATGGATAATCGTATGCGTCTTGTAGCCGGAACGAATGCGGCTGAAGCAGGGGCAAGCGGATTGCAAATGGCAGGGTCCCCATTACAATTGATGGCATCTAGTTATGATGAATACAACAAAGACATATACAACTGGGAACAGAATAAGAATAATGCCATTTACAATGAGTATTTAAATGGTATGAACTATCAGAATGAAGCTAATGCCGCACGTGCTTCCGCTAAAAATGCACGACGTCAAGGCAATTTGGCAATGGTAAGTAGTATTCTTGGCGCCGCATCATCTATGTATGGTATTAAACAACAATACGCAGGTGGCAAGATGAAGACTATATATGGTGGTGACCCTGTAGGGTATACAGATAGGGGTCCGGTAGTGACTGTTAAGCGTGATTATAAAATGAGGTAGGATATGAAATTTGTTAATTATGATCCAACCCAAAAATTAAATACAATTCAAGGTAGCACACAGGCTTCTAGTAATGAAACGGCATATGGTGGTAATGTAAGTGGCTTAAATGCTATGAGTAAAGCCTTACAAGATGCAACAAATACATGGATGGAAATTGACAAACGAAAAGATTACATCGATGTAACCAATGCTATTAATGAGTTCAATAATAGTACTAACCAACTGTTGAATGATGATAAAGACGGGCTGATGAATCGTAAAGGAATGAATGCTCAATCTATATTGCCTGACTATAATGCTGGTGTTGATAAAATACAACGTAAAATCTTGGGTAAATATAAATTTAGAACCAATGATGCTGTTAATGCATTTATAAAAGCCGTTGAAACATCTAAGACAACTGATTACAATAACATATCCAAATATTCAAGAGGTCAATATGAAACGGCGTTAAGTACAGCTACGCAAAATCAAATTACAAATCTTCGTGATTCTGCTATTCGTTCTGACAACATGGCTGACCAAATGAAAACAATTACATTGATGGGTGATTTGTATCGATCTACTGGCAAGGAATTGGGACTAGATGATGAGCAGATTAATGAAAAAATCCGTGCTAATACAGACCAAACAGGAAAGTATTTACTTGATAGATCCGTGGCAGAAAATGATTCAACGAAAGTTGAAAATTTATTGACTTCATTAAGTGGTGTTGTTAGTGAAGATGTGTTGACGCCATATAAAAAAATGTCCAGTCAAATGAACATTAATAAATTAGTTAATGATGATAATACACATGCTAAGTTGTATCAGATGTATGGGCATGATTTAAACTCAGGAATGAGCAGTGCTGCCATGTATGTTAGAGCCAAGATGGAAACTGAAAACGAAGAAGCCATTAAAGGTGGAGTTGGTCAAAACAAACAATTATGGGATATGGCTGTTTATGCTAATAAAAAATATGGTATTAATACTGAAATCGCATATCGACAATTATATGCAGAAGGTACAGTTGGCGGTGAATTAAGCAGGCTTGCTAGAGAAAATCACAATTACGCAGGTTTAACACAGGTTGAACCAAATGGTGAAGAAAACAAACAGACTGATGGTGGTACAAATTATTATAAAATGTACAATTCTGATGAAGAGTTTGTTGATGATTGGATGAAAGGATATATCATTCCTAATGATGCTATCAATGCACAATCTATAGATGAATATGCTGATAAATTAAAAGCTGGTGGATATTATACGGCAAGCGCAGAACATTATAAGGGCTTAATGAGAAATGCCCCAATGTCTAGCGGCGGCAGCCCTAAGTATTCCGAAGACCAAATTAAGAAAGCAGAAGATGAGGCTAAAACCGCTTATAAAAATTATTACACGCTACAAGAGCAAACTAGAAAAATTGCTATTAATGATCGCTTGCAAGCAGGTCAAACAATCTTAAACCAAAAGATAGCTAATGGTGATGTAAGTGGTGCGTTCCAATATGCACAGGTTCAACTAGCAGGAGCAACTACTCCAGAAGAGCAAGAATATTGGAGTGGTAAAATGGCTAGCGAAAGACCGAAGCTAGATAGAATTTATGAAAAAAGTTTGAAGATGACGGCACAAGAAAAATGGGGAATTAAGCAGTACGCTAAATCTCACACTTACGAACAAACACGAGCATATGCAGAACGTGTATTGCCTAATAAAATCATGGATGATGAACTTGATGCATCATTACTTGAAATCGATGATAACAATAAGAAAGCTAGCAACATTGACTTAACTCCATATGAATATAAACTTGCTACAGTTATGCCTGAAGACAAAACATTGGCAGGCAGTTTTAAATATGGTATTAAACAAGAAATGGCTGGACGTATTGAGGAATTTAAGGTTAAACATCATAGACCACCTACAGATGCGGAAAAAGATGAAATCTTCGATGCTGCAGTCGCAACAAGTACATTACGTAGTACAAGCAAACCATTCTTTGGTGACGGAGACGATTATTCCGCAACAATTAGTGGTGCAAGTAACCAAGCTATAGGGATTATTCATGCGGAACCTATTGGCAATCATTATATCCGAGTAACCTATAAAGATGGTTCCACTCAAGACATTTATGAATCAGAATATAATGCACTACAACGGAGATATACAAATGGCTGATATTAATCAAAAAGAACGTGAGGAATTTCAAGCGTTAATACATGGATACGGACAAGGCCCACGTTCCTTTACGGCTAATGCCGGCATACAGTCTAGTCCAGTAGGTGGTTTAACACCAGTTGGGCAAGCTATCGGTTCAGGAATAGAAACTGTATCAAATATTGCAAAAAGCACAGCGGATGCATTATCTACAATTGCCAATACTCCTACTAGCATTAAAAATGCAGATGGGACGGAAACGATTTCTCCATTCGGGCAGCAAGGTAATGCATTTCAAGCGATAGGTCAACTAGGACAATCTTTACCTAATGCTTTGCCTGCTAGTTTTGTTAGTAACACAGACCGATTATTTTTATATAACAATGATCAATTACGTGCTAATGAAGCTTTGCGAATTGCTAAGACTTTAAATATTGGTGCAGATACAGTCATGTTTGGCGATGATAGAGCCTTTGAACGTGCTGATTATTTATCTAGGCGTGCAGAACGTGGCCAAGTTTTACAAGATATTTATGATGAGTTTCCAGAACTTTATAAAGTAAAATATGGTTCGCAAGCAGAAGGCATTCAAGCATTAAATAATATCGAATCAATCAAAAATACCAAAGGTGTGTTTGATGCTTTGCAGCAAAGTATTTGGGCAATGAATGACCAAATGAAATTAGGTGATGTTGGTTTCTCCTTAGCTTATGAGTCTGATCCACAAAAGATTAACGAATTAACGGCTGAAGTTAATCGATTACAAAATAACTTGCAAAATTATAGGCGCCCAGATGGTGGGAGTCCATTACAAGAGGTATTGGGTTCAACTGCTAGTCAAATCTATATGATGGGCAAACAAGGCGGTACAGGTGCTATTGTAGGCGGTATAATTGGCGGTATTGGTGGCGGTGTAGTTAGTGGTGGCTCTGCTGCTATACCTACTGCAATGACTGGCGCTAAATGGTTAGGTTCTGCTGATATGGCATACGAGATGTATAAGATGTCATTTGGCAATAAATATCTTGAATTGATTGGTAAACGTGACCAAAAAGGTAATCGAGTATATTCCAATGAAGAAGCAAAAGAGTATGCCATGTCATTTGCGGCTATCGATGCCAGCATTGAATTTGTGGCGACTCGTACAATCGGTAAAGCAGCAACTAAAATCGCTCCTAAATCCGCACTTGCTAATGCAGTTTCAAGAGGAACTAGCAATGCTGTTGAGACATTCAATCGTGGTATTGGCGTAACTGCTGCACAAGTGGCTAAGTCTTCCATTAAAGCTGGCGCTCCAGAACTATTTGAGGAAGGCCTACAAGATGTCAATGAAAAGTTGCAGCATAATTTGTGGCGTAAATCGAATGAGCAAGAGGGCCCATATTCTGCAGGTGATATGTTCGTAGGTGCCGGTGAAGCTATGTGGCAAGCACTACCTGCTGTTGTTGGATTTGGCGTAATTGGTGGTGGCATTAGTGGTGCCCGCACAATGAAAGCTTTTAAAGACTTTCAAAAGTTATCTCCAGAAGAACAGCACATGGCTGTTATGGAAGAACAAAATCGTAATGGACATGTTATTATGCAGAACCTTAAAAACGATGCCGCAGTAAATAATTTGGCAAAAGAAAACCCTGAGTTGTATGGAAAAATCGTACAAGCTCAGGGGGATAATATAGGCGTATCTACCGCTTATATTAATGTCAATGAAATGGCTGAAACCGAAGAAGGTCAAGCGGCTATTCGTAATATGGTAGATGCTGGATTGGTAACACAAGAGGATGTATCTAAGGCGATTACGGCTGATGCTCCGATTGAAATTCCTATCGGGTCTTATGCGCAATTAAGTGGTGGCTTATCTGAAGAAACTGTTAAGGCATTAGAAGAATCTTCTTACTTTACACGTGGTGGATTATCCATGAAAACACTTGAACGTGCAAAAGAAGAAGTGCATGCTATAAAAGAGATAGTTAAGGATGATACCGAAAAACGTGCAAAACATGTTAAGGATGATATTATTCGCAGCTACTTTGATGAAACATCCGATGTAGATAAAGAAATGCTCGATGTGGTTCTTGCGGATCCGACACATATTAAACAAACGTTTAATAATGTGTATAAGGAACTTACTGAACAGTACCGGGAACAATATACAAGTGATTTCGATGCTATGGATACCGATTTAGAAACGGCACGTACTACTGGGGCAAATCCTACATGGTTAGGTGATAGCAAAATACCACGTTCTAATTCTGAGCGCAGACGAATGGCATATCAATCTAGCCTTACTCGAACTCAACGTGCATTAGCGGATAATCCAGAATCACTTAATCAAGCAGGTGCCCATTATGCTGATATGGAGCATACACTTAAACAAATTGAATCGCTAGAATCTATGCGAGATAAGCTGTTTGAACTTGCAGATAATGATATCGCTTTACGTATGCAACTATCTAAATCTGGATATGAAGTGTATCAGTCTTTAAAATCCATAATGAGCGATGCAACTGTTGACCGTAAACAACGTGATACGGCAGAAGCCAATGCATTGCTCATGGCACAACATGCTGATGTTATGGCACAATACATGCGACAAATGGGCCGTGGTGGTTATACTGCTATGGATTACTTCCGTGATAGCGTGCGTATCAACATGAATGCTAAGTATGACAATCAAAAAGGTTACAATCAAAATACAAAAGCAGTATGGGAAAGCAAACTTGATAAAGTATTAAGTGATTGGGCTAACATTGTAGATAATGCTAATAATATAGGAAGTAAAAAAACAATAGATATAATGGATTCACCATTAGTCTTTGACTTAATTAATCTTGACTTAAAAAGAATCAAAATTACAGGCGGTGTTTTGCATAAAATATTGCGTGCACCTGTATTTGATTCTAACGGCAAAAGAATTTTATCTGGACATAATGATACAGTTTCCATTGATATGTTAAAACAGTTACCTAACACCATTGCAAATCCATCTGCAATATTTAGTGCAGATAATGGTCAAAAAATTATCATTATAACTGAAGTGATTGGTTTAAACGGAAAGCCTATAATGATGCCAATATTATTGAACAAATATAATAATAGAGGTGATTATCATGTTGTACAATCTTATTATGCTAGAAATACCAA
>OGJJ01000284.1_pt1 | contig 48417 bp, 50 predicted proteins | sample 1572081 | NCBI WGS metagenome assembly OGJJ01 (sample SAMEA2582122, study PRJEB24529) | metagenome | biome: Human gut stool | place: China | collected 2011
GACTGGAAAAAGGAATGGCTAGAGGCTTAAGCTGTGGAAAAGTTCAGGGAAAAGCTCAAAGTATCCTGGAACTTCTAGAAGAAAATGGCCCGGTATCTGAGAAAACCCGTGAGATGATATTATCTGAAACAGATATGGAACGTTTGAGTGTATGGCTTAAGGCAGCTGCCAGATCAGGTTCAGAAGAGGATTTTTTGGATAGAATACAGTAAATGTGATATTCTATGTATTTTAGAATAATAAATAATAGTAGAAGTGGCCCATTTTCGGAAAATGGGTTGCTTTTATTTTGCGAGAAGACATGAGCCTCTTGTTTTTTACGTTAATGCAGGTATTATATATTTATAAACATAAATAAACATGAAAAATAAAAATAAATATAAATAAACATAGACATGGAGGAAGACGAATGAAAGGAGAAAATCCATTTACATTGACTTTTGGACAAAAGCCGGTAGAATTTATTTCCCGTACAGATCAGATTGGAAAGATCATAAATACGTTTGACATGGAAAATCCGTCTAATGTGGTTTATATGATCGCCGGGGTTAGGGGCTCTGGAAAAACAGTTTCTCTTGCTGTGATAGGAGACTATTATAATGCAAAAGAAGACTGGATCGTTTTGCGTTTAAGTGCAGATATGGATCTGATTTCAGGAGCGGTATCGGAATTAAATCGGATCCTAAAAATCAGAGGGATAGATTTGGGAATTAATATTAATATCGGAATTGCAGAAATTGCTTTCAATAAAGAACGGGATACATTAGATAAAGAAACAATGCTGCGTGATATTTTGGAAAAGGTAAAAGAACAGGGGAAAAAAGTACTTTTTATCATTGATGAGATCATTAATAATCAATATGTAAAATTTTTCGTAAGTAATTTCCAAATTTACATTACAAAAAATTATCCAGTTTATCTTGTAATGGCTGGATTATATGATAATATCAGCAACCTTCAAAACGAAAAAAGCCTTACATTTTTATACCGCGCTCCCAAAATATTCCTGGAACCATTAAGTGTTCCGGCAATGACTACCAGTTATCGGACTGTATTTGAACTGCCACCTAAAGAGGCAGCTTCCATGGCGCGGCTCACAAAAGGATATCCCTTCGCGTTTCAGATATTGGGATATCTGAAATGGGAAAATGGAGGCACAGTGGATGATATTTTGCCAAAATTTGATGAAGAACTGACTGTTTATGCTTATGAAAAAATATGGAGTGAATTATCGGAGCTGGATCGCAAAATTGTTTATATTATTTCTCAGGGAATAAATAAAACAGGTGACATACGGGAAAGCTTGGGAGTATCACCGCAACTTTTAAATACTTATCGGAAACGTCTTATGGAGAGAGGTGTAGTTGATGGTTCAAGACATGGGGAACTGACCTTGGCGTTGCCAAGATTTGAAGAGTATATCAATATGTATTGTGAAGTGATATTATAAGTAAAAGAATAATTCCCTCGTTCTGGCGTTGCCTAGAAACGAGGGAATATCATTTTATAAAGAAAGATCACAGTTTTAATTCTTTTCGGATATTTTCAGCAATTTTTTCATAGGCCTCGTCATCTAAGATCGTTTTGTGGCTATTCATTTCAAAAGTTCCTCCCCATTCTTCCCCGCCTTTATATTTAGGGCAGAGATGGAAGTGCAGATGACTTCCGGTATCGCCATACGCTCCGTAGTTTAACTTATCAGGATGATAAACTTTATGGATCGCACGGGCCACAGCTGCAATGTCAGCGAAGAAGTCATTACGCTCTTCATCTGTAAGATCGATCAATTCGCTGACATGTTTTTTGTGCGCAATGACACATCTGCCTGGTTTGCTTTGTTCTTTAAATACGTACAGAAAAGATGTTTTCATTTCACAAACAGGATAGGCAAAGGAAGCAACTTTTTCACCTTTGGCGCAGTAAGGACAATTTGGATCAGTCATAATAATCTCTCCTTTTTATTTATATTATTTATTATGATATAAAACGTTTTCTCTTTATGCAATAGGAATATCACATAGTAAAATAACTAAAAAACTATACAAATTTACGAAAATATAGTAAAAAATAATAAATATATTGACTAATAACAATTTGTGAGTATATAATTCGTTTTAGATAAAACGTTTTAGATAAAACGCTTTACAAAATCCTGATAAACAATATTGGAAAAACTGAAAGGAGAATTATTAATGAAAAAATGGTGTGTAGTATTAGGAGTTTCTATTCTGGCGGGCAGTTTAACAGGTTGTCTTTCAAAACCGGATACTGCAGAAACAACACAGCAGACAGCAGAAACAACAGCACAGGCAGCGGTAGAAACAACAGGGGAAAATAATGAGAAGAATGCAGGAGAATATACGATAAATGAAGCAGCTGCTTCTGAACCATCAATTACACTTACTATGTCAGATGTTAATCCACTGGAAGGGACGATCTGTGGTGCAGTGGATCTGAAATTTAAAGAAGCAGTGGAAGCCATGTCAGGTGGTACGATCACGATCGATCTTCAGGGCTCTGGTGTGTTAGGCGCGGAAGCAGATATCCTGGATGGAATGCTGGGGGGTACAGGAACGGTTGATCTGATCCGTATTGGAGCAAACAGCCTGAATAACTATAGTTGTACTAAGAGTATTCTTACATCTCTTCCATATACATTTGAAAGCAGGGATCATTTTTACGCTTTTGCAGCTTCTGATGTTGGCCAGGAATTATTAAATGAACCAGAAGATCTTAAAATTGGTGTCAGAGGATTATTCTACGGAGAAGAGGGTACGCGTAACTTCTTTACTGTAAAAAACCATCCGGTAAAAACACCGGAAGATATGAAAAATCTTAAGATCCGTTCTTCCTCAGATCCTGTTATGACTGGTATGATCGCTAATTTAGGAGCAACTCCATCTCCTGTATCTTTCAGCGAGATCTATCCATCTATGCAGAATGGAACGATTGATGGCGCGGAGCAGCCAGTGGCTAACTATAAGTCTAACAGCTTTACTGAGGTAGGACCGAATTTAACATTAGATGGACATACACTTGGTGTTTTTGAAGTTTTGATCACAGATAATGCATTTGATACAAAGTTAGCAGAAAATCAGCAGCAGGTGCTTTTAGACGCGTCTAAGATCTGTGCAGACTACTGCCAGCAGATATCTGGTGACAAAGAAGCTGAGGTTATTGAGCAGTTAAAAGCGGAAGGTGTAAATGTTATTGAAGTAGAGGATAAAACTGCATGGAGAGAAGCCTGCTCTCCAATCGTGGAAGAATATACGAAAGGCGAGTTAGGAGAACTTTATAATAAAATCTTATCTATAAAATAAAGGTAACGGAGAAGAACAATATGAGTAAAATCTTTGGGTATATAAAGAAGATAGAACCTCTGTATCAAGGTGTTTATAATATTTTTCTGTTCTTGTGTAAAATGTTGCTGATCTTGGATATTTTGATCACTTGCTGGATTGTTTTGGCGAGATATATGACAGCAATTCCTGCACCAAATTGGGGAGAAGAGATTATTTTAACCTTAATGGCGTATATGGCAGTGCTTTCTGCAACGTTAGCTATTAAGAAAAATGCCCATATCCGTATGACTGCTTTTGATAATTATCTTCCGAAGAAACTGGTATTTTTTTTAGATCTGGTATCTGATATTGGTTTGTTTATCCTAGCATTGGTTATGATCATTATTGGCTGGAATTATGCGAAAAACGTAGGCAGCATTGGATCATATGTTTCGCTGACCTGGCTTTCCAGGTTCTGGATGTATTTTCCTATTCCATTAGCTGGTGTCGCAATGTTTTTTTTCGAAATTGAGAGGATTTTTATTGATGTTCAACAATTGTGTCTGGGAAAGGAGGATAAGGAATGACTGTAAATACAGCGGCTATTGCCGTATTGATCGGAAGCTTTCTTATTATGATCCTGCTGCGTTTTCCGATTGCATATGCGGTAGCTATCTCATCCTTGCTTTGTCTTAAATATCAGGGGCTGCCTCTGGGAACCATATCGCAGCAGATGATCAAAGGAATCAGTTCGTTCTCATTAATGGCTGTACCATTTTTTATCACTATGGGCGTATTAATGGGATCGGGGGGCATTTCTGATAAGCTTCTTAATTTGGCGGATGCCTGTGTAGGCTGGATGACTGGCGGATTAGCTATGGTAAATATTGTTGCCTCCTATTTCTTTGGCGGTATTTCCGGTTCAGCTGCTGCTGATACAGCTTCTCTAGGATCTTTGGAAATTCCAATGATGACAGATCGTGGTTATGATGTGGATTTTTCAACAGCGGTTACAATTTCTTCTTCTGTAGAAGGAATGCTGGTTCCACCTTCACATAATATGGTAATTTATGCAACCATGGCCGGAGGGCTTTCTGTAGGGTCTTTATTTTTAGCTGGTTATATACCTGGCGCAGTATTGGCCGGATCACTTATGATCATGTCATACGTGTTATCTAAAAAACGCCATTATCCAAAGGGCTCTGCGTTTAGCCTGAAACGTCTCTGGAATGAGGCAAAGACTTCATTATGGGCTTTATCGGCTATCCTGATCGTAGTAGTTGGGGTCGTAGCAGGCGTATTTACTGCAACAGAATCAGCGGCGATCGCAGTTATCTATTCTTTGTTTGTCTCGATTTATGTTTATAAAGGACTTAAATGGAAAGATGTATGGCATGCGTTGGATCAGTGTATTGATACGTTGTCGATCGTGCTTATTTTGATCGCTACATCCAATGTATTTGGTTATTGCCTTACTACTCTGCATGTACCAGAATTAGCGGCAAAAGCAATAACAGGAGTATCTGAAAACCCATATGTGATCGCGATCCTTTTAAATGTGATCCTCTTGATCCTGGGTATGATCATGGATATGGCGCCGATCATTTTGATCACAACACCTATTTTACTTCCTATTGCCAAGTCAATTGGTATTGACCCGGTACAATATGGGATCATGTTAGTGTTAAACTGTGGAATTGGGCTTCTGACTCCTCCGGTAGGCGCGGTTTTATTTATTGGATCAGGAATTGCACATAGACCAATGGAAAAAATAGTAAAAGAAATGATCCCATTTTATATTTTTATGTTAGCAGCATTATTGATCATTACATTTATTCCAGCAGTCAGCTTGGCTATTCCATGGCTGTTTGGCTATGCTGGTGGCAGATAAATAAAAATGATGTATTTTATAGAATAAAAACAAGGAGCGTGTTAAAATGAAAGTAGTAATTGCATCAGATTTTTCTGGATTCAGGCTTAAAGAAAAGGTAAAAGAGCATGTTATTTCTTTAGGGTATGAGGTAGTGGATGTAGGAGCCCAGAAAGAAGAGGATACGACTCTTTATTATGAAGCAGCAGAAAACGCAGCTAAGATGATCCAGGATCATCAGGCGGACAGAGGGATCGTGATCTGCGGAACCGGAGCAGGCGTAAGCATGATCACAAATAAATTCCGGGGAGTATATGCAGTAGCTTGTGAGAGCGTTTATACAGCTGAAAAAACCTCTCTTATAAATAATGCAAATGTGTTAGCTATGGGTGAAAAGGTAGTAAGCTATGCAATGGGCGCGGAAATGGCCGAGAAATGGTTGGCAGGTAAATGGTGTGAAGGTTTTGAAACACAGCGTCGTTTGAATAACGAACGGGGTTTTGCAAAGCTGCAGGAGTTAGAGGCAAACTTTTAGATCATGCAAGTTTATGTACCATCTGTCCGGGCATGTAGAGAGTATGTTTGTATGATAATTGTAAATAAATGAGAATGGATGGTAGTGTATGGGAAGAGTAACGATCAATGATGTTGCTGAAAAAGCACAGGTTTCTGTTGGCACGGTTCATCGTGCTATATATGGAAAGGCAGGAGTTAGTAAAGTAGTACGGGAGAGGATATTGGAGATAGCATCGGAGTTAAATTATCATCCTAACCGTGTCGCTTCTACGCTGCGGAAAAAACCATTAAATATTGTAATAGCATTTCCTGAGCCGAGTAGTGATAATCGTTATTTTTATGGAAGATTATGGAATGCGTGCAAAGAGGAACGGGAGCTTTTTGATTCTCATAACTGCAATGTTATACAGCTGCCATATGATGATAAAGAAGCAGGCAGTTTTGTTTCGGATATCAGCAGAATCCTGCTGCAATATAAAAATTCAATTGATGGGATGCTGATCGGAGGAAAGATCTGGTCAGAAAATATTCTTTTGGCAACTCAAATATACGAAGATCCATACAATGTTCCTTTGATCACGATCGGTGAAGACTTTGATAATATTAACTGTCTTGCATCGATCCAGTCAGATCATATATCGGATGGCCGTATGGCTGCAGAACTTTTATGTACATATATGCATGATGGTGGAGATATTCTTCTGTTTGGAGGAGACATCACCATGCACAGCAACCGCGAAAACGCAACAGCGTTTGAACAGTATGTAAATACATATTATCCAGAGCACAAGATTTATAAAGTTTTTGGTGATTCTGCAGATCACAGCATTCCGGATCGTGTAGCGGCACTTTTACAGGAAAAAACGGAAATACGGGGAATGTATTCTGTCAGTGCCCGTGGTACCATGCATGTAGTAGATGGACTAAAAAGAAGTGGTATAAAAGAAAACATAAAAATAATTGGAAGCGATCTGTATCAGGAAACAGCAGATTATCTTCGTAATGGACAGATCCAGTCTATTATTTATAAAAATCCGCAAAAACAGGCGAGGGTAGGCATTCATCTATTAATGGATTATTTGCTTTGGGGAAACCGGCCTGTAAACCAGAGGCAGCGTTTAACATCCATTATTGTTAATAGAGCAAATGTTGACAGGTATTTTCCTGCAAGCGCGGAATTAGAACTGGAAGAAATGGAAAATATTTAAGGAGAACAAGATCATGGCAGAACTGGGAATTGTAAAAGCAGAATTTTATAGAGCCGTGTCTAAAATCAGTAAACCGATTGCTGATTCAACACATACGATCAGCAAAATTGCCTTTTATGTAATGGAGATCACATTGAAAAATGGAATAAAAGGACAGGGTTATCTTTTAAGTTTCCATTACTCCCCTAATGCGATTGAAGGCGCATTAAAGGATATATGTAATTTCCTTCAGGCGAATGAATATGAAACTTATGAAACTGTACGTATGAGACAGGACTGGGATAAGGAAGCAGAATATTTTGGAAATACAGGATTGAATAACTGTGCAGTTGCTGCTGCTGATATTGCTATGTGGGATGCATGGGGACATGCACTGGATATGCCTGTGTGGAAACTTTTAGGTTCTAACGCGAAAAAGATCCCTGTATACGGAAGCGGCGGTTGGATCAGCTATTCTGATGAAGAATTATTAGAAGAAGTTCTGGATTATAAGGGAAGAGGATTTACTGCTGTAAAGATCAAGGTAGGTCATCCTGATGGAATTGAAAGGGATCTGCATCGCCTTTCCATCTGTAGGGAGAAACTGGGAGATAGCGTAAAGATCATGATGGATGCAAACCAGGGTATGGATGTTCCATCTGCATTAAAATTAGCTGAGCAGGCAAAGAAGATAGGTATTCATTGGTTTGAAGAACCTGTAACTCATACTGATTTTGCAGGTTATGAACTGTTGCGTAATAAATGTGGTATTGCGCTTGCAATGGGTGAAAGAGAGTACGATTGTGAAGCGCTGAAACACCTGATCGAAAGAAACGCGTTAGATCTGTGGCAGCCGGATATTGTGCGTTTAGGTGGTGTAGAGGAATGGCTTAATTCTGCTAAACTTGCAGAGAGTTATAAACTTCCGGTATTACCTCATTATTATAAAGATTACGATGTTCCGCTGTTATGTACGATCCGCCATCCTTATGGTGCAGAGTCTTTTGACTGGATTGATGGAATTATTGACAATACCATGAGAATTGAAAATGGATATGCATATCCAAGAGAGACTTCAGGCTGGGGATTCACATTTAAAGAAGAATTTTTGGAAAAAGTAGATTAAGTGGATCTGTTACCGGATAGGAGGCTATTATTATGACAGCACAGGAATATGTAAATGGACTTTTTGACCTGACAGGACATGTAGGGATCATTACCGGGGCAAGCCGGGGAATTGGACTTGGTGAAGTGGAAGCTTTATGTAATGCAGGCGCAGAAATTTATAATTTCGATCTGAATGATGTAAAAGAAGAGGATAAAAAGGAAAGTTTTTCTGGTATGGAACGTTTTCATACGATCATATGCAGTGTTACAGAGTATGATGAACTGGAAAAACGGATCAGGGAAATAGCAGAAAAGCATGGGCATATTGATTTTTTGATCAATAACGCAGGTATTACTTTTAAAAGCCGTGCGGAGGATTTTCCTGAGGAGCGGCTTGATTCGATCATCAATATTAATTTAAAAACACCATTTATGATCTCCAGATTATGCTATCCATATTTGAAAAAATCACCTTTTATTGGAAGGATTATTACTATTTCATCTATGGCATCTTATATGGGATTTAATGGGGTACTGCCTTATGACATGACAAAATCCGGTGTTATGGGACTTACCCGCGGACTGGCAGAAGAGTGGAAGAATGACAACATTCTTGTAAACAGTGTATCTCCTGGCTGGGTTTTGACAAAGATGAATGAGGAAATGTTTGCTAAAAATCCAGACAGAAAAGAAGCGGCAGCTAATAAAATGATGCTTTCGCGATTTGCAGAGCCAATTGAGATTGGTTACATGATATTGTTCCTTCTCTCACAGGCATCTAATTATATTACAGGCCATGATTTTTCTGTAGATGGCGGTGCGCGTTCACATGGATTTTGATGATAGAAAGGCCGGAAAACTATTATGAAATTTAGTGCTACAGTAACCTTGCAGTATGATACTCCGTTTTCTCCTTTTTCCCATGAACAATGGCAGGATGGATTAGACTGGATGAAAAAAAGCAACCTGGATGGCGCGGAATTATGTATCAGTAATTATAAAGACATAGATCCGTATAAGATAAAGGAAGAACTGGATATGCGCGGACTGGGCTGTTCTACTCTTTCTACTAGACAGGCAAGAGGCCTGGAAGGACTTTCTCTGATCGGTGTTTCTTCAGAAAAAGTACAGGAAACGCAACAGCGCTTTTGGCAGCATATTGATACAGCGGCTATATTGGGAAGCAAAGTTACTATTGGATTAATGAGAGGTTTGGGAACAGAAGCAACAAAAAAACAGGATCTGTACAATCTGTCAGAGGCATTGAAACCGCTGATCGAATATGCAGATAAAAAGGGTGTGATCCTGCTGCTGGAGGCGATCAACCGGTATGAAACCGCTCTTTTAAATTCTGCAGAAGCTGATATGGATTTTATTGTAAATGATCTGGGAGATCCAGATTGTGTAGGTGTACTGTGGGATCTGTTCCATGCAAACATAGAAGATGCTGATTATAAGAAGAGCATAGTGATCATGGGAGAAAAATTAAAACATATTCATCTCGCAGATTCTAACCGAATGTTCCCAGAGTATGGACATACAGATTTTGCAGCTATTTTAAAGGAAGTGAAAATGGCTGGGTTTAAAGAATATTGTTCTTTTGAATGCCTGAATCTTCCGTCCCGAGACATTGTACTGGATCAAACGGGGATCTGGGTGGAAAAGATGCGGAATTTATAGAGGTTGAAAATTCCTCTGGTGTTTTTAATACACCAGGGGGATTTTTTGCATCTAAACTCTGGGCATTTCTTTGTAAAACTGCTATTCTGGATGTAAGCAGAAAAAGAATTGATGCAGTTAGAAGACAGAGAGTTTAACCTCTGTGATTTTGCCTTGTTTTTGTCTGTTATGAAAAATGAAACAGCCCACAGGAATATTTTAAGTATCATAATAGGTGAAAAGGATCTGGAATTAAAGGAAGTAAAAGATCTGCATCTGGAAGATGGAACAACAAAGATATTTCTAAACATGTCCAGTAAAAATGGTGAACCGGTACTGGTCAGTCTGCTGCAGTACATGAAACATACAACTTTAGAAAATCCTGAGATCCTGGTAAAAGATGAACGCTTAACGCAGTTAGATGACATTGTGACAGAAGTAAAGCAAACAGAAGAATGGGAGGCTGTAAGAATGAGCATCTTGTCAATAGGATTGGAACGTGGGGAACAGATTGGATTGGAAAATCTTGTCTGAAACAGATATGGAACGTCTGAGTGTATGGCTTAAGGCAGCGGTCAGAGCTGGTTCAGAAGAGGATTTTTTGGCTAGAATACAGTAAATATAATAGTTTTCAGATTTCGAGGAAAATATGAAAAGGCGATCCGGTTAATCTAAACCAGACCGCCTTTTTAAGATTTCTATTTTTGCGTATTTATTCTTCCACAACCTCCACAATACTAAAGCCCTTTTCTTTTAACATATCCTCACAGGGACTGTCAAGGTGCATGCAGTATACTCTGTGGCGTTCTTCACGGGGAATCCATTTCTCCATCTTGCCGTAGTAGCAGTGGGATGGATTCGGTGAATCGTGGGTACTGGTATCGTGGTAGATACGGTTTATTTCTCCTGCCAGGAAGCGGTTTCTGATGTCTTCAGGCAGTTCAGAAGAGTCACCGCTGTAGTAGATAGACTCTGTACCATTGCTTAAAACATAGCCATAGCATTTCATATCCAGGGCATGTTTCACCTCCACGGGAACTGCAGTCAGTCCGGCCGGATTTTCAGGAAGTGTTTCATGGTAATGGTAGCCTAAAGGTGTTATCCCTTCTAATGTAAGAAGCTGTTTAATGGTCTCCTGTGGATAAACCACATGAATAGCTTTGTTGAAGAGACAGTAAAAATAGGAGATCAGGGTTCCAAGGCTTCCTACGTGATCGGCATGCATATGGGTCAGGATAACATAAACATCTTCAATGGAAGCCAGGTCCAGTTTGTGATAAAGCACATCAAACATGGTCTCTCCGCAGTCAATAAGATAAAGCGCTTTTCCGGAAAGCATGTATGCTCCCGTATTCTTGAAGGGAGGATAAAAAGCGCTGCCTTTTCCGGTAAAATTTAATTCCATGCCTTTCCTCCTTAATGGGTATTTTCAGCGATCATTCCTTGATGCCGGCACTTACAAAGCTGCTCATAAACTGTTTCTGGGCAACTAAGAAGGCTAAGAGCAGAGGAACAATGATGATAAAGGCTGCAGCACACACATTGGCCCACTGCATGTTAGCCTCCTTTGATTTTGCAAAAATAGCAAGTCCTACAGTCAGTGTACGGTTAGTAGGAGAATTAGTTACGATCAAAGGCCACAGATAGTTGTTCCAGTGGTAGCTGACAGAGATAACGGCAAAGGAAAGATATGCCGGTTTTGCACAGGGCATGTATACACCCCAGATGGTCTGCCATGTGTTGGCACCGTCGATTTTTGCGGCTTCAGCCAGTGCCTTTGGAATAGATTTAAAGTGCTGGCGGAGCAAGAAGATAGCCATGGCACTGCCGTAGAATGGAAGCATCATACCGATCTTGCTATCGATCAGCTTTAAGTCAGACAGAGTCATGAAGTTTGGTGTGATCAGAACGTCATTTGGGATAATGATCTGCATAAAGATCACAGCAAATACCAGTGCCTGTCCCTTGAAATCCAGAACGGCCAGCGCATAGGCAGCCAGAGTGGAAGTAAAGAACTGTACGGCAAAGGTGCATACTACCAGTGTCAGGGTGTTGATGTAATAGGTGCCAAATGGAATAGCATTCCATACATATTTAATATTGTCCAGTGTAAACGCTGTTGTTGGGAACAGTGTCATATGGAAGGATGGAACAGAAAATGCGGTTCCAATCAGCCAGATAAGTGGGATTAGCCAAAGCAGGCCTAAAATAACGGAAAATGCGGTGATCCCGGCACCGATCAAATGTTTTTTCTGCATGGTGTAAGGCCTCCTTTAGTTGTATTGGATCTTCTTGTCCTGGCTTAAGAAACGAGGAAGTGCTACTACCATAAGCAGAAGCAGCATAACCGTTGTCAGTGCAGAAGATACGCCGTAGTTGAAGTTTGTAAATCCCTGCTGGTAAATGTAGTACAGAAGCAGTGTGGAAGCGTTGTTTGGAGCTCCCTCTGTCATAATGACTACATGATCCACCAGCTTAAAGCTGTTGGTCAGCGCAATGGTGGATACAAACAGGAAAGTCGGTGCAAGAAGCGGTAAGGTGATCTTGCGGAAAATAGTCCAGGAGTTAGCACCGTCAATGCGTGCTGCCTCATTTACATCGGTAGAAATACTCTGGATACCGGAAAGGAAGAATACCATCAGATATCCGGCCTCTTTCCACACGTACATAAAGGCCATAGCCGGAAGAACAGTCTTTTTACTGGATAAGATATTCATAGGCTGAAATCCCATGCTGATAAGCATCTGGTCAAGTAAGCCGTTTTTGGCCATGTAAATGAACATCCAGATACTGGCAATAGCGATCATGGGCATAACCACCGGATAGAAATAGGAAGTACGGACAAAACCGATGAGACGGCTTTTACGGTTGACTAAGGTTGCTAAAAACAGACCGACTACCATACTGGGAACAATGGTGATCAACGCAAAAAACAGCGTATTTCCCATTACTTTCCAGAAAAGAGAAGATCCGGCCAGATTGATATAGTTTTTCAGACCGATAAATTCCGGTGCGCTCATACCAAGCTTATATTTTGTAAGACTGAGCCAGATGCTCCGAAAGACCGGCCATACAGTAAAGGCTGCCATAAAGATCAGGGAAGGCATTACCAATAACCATCCGATGAGAGTGTTTCGCAGTTCACGCTGCTTTTTTGTATGTGTTTTCATCATTGCTTCTCCATTTATCAGATTTTCCAATTATCAGATTTTGAGAGAACAGTAGAAAATATGAAATAAATTGGCGCTGCCGTAAAGCACGGCAGCACCAACCTCATTTCAGAAAGTATCTGTTTAATTCTACTGATACTCAGACAGAACTTCTGTTGCCTGTTCCTGAGCTGCGCTTAATGCTTCTTCAGCAGTTGCGTCACCAGTTACTGCAGACTGGATATTGTCGTTTAAGATTCTCCAGATTTCTGCTGCATTGTAAGTAGTAAGCTCTGGCTTGGAGATCGGGATCTGTTCGTAAGCGATCTTAGCCTGAGGCAGCTTGTCGTAGTATTCTTTCATGATATCTAGATCGAAGCAGGACTGTCTGGTTGCTACATAACCGGTATCCAGTGCCCACTGTGCTGCACGTTCTGGCTCAGTAGCGAACTTGATGAATTTCCATGCTGCCTGTACGTGGTCTTCCGGAATACCTTCGGAGATGTAGAAGTTTCCGCCGCCGGTAGGAGCTGCCTGGCGTGCGTTTCCAGGAAGGAATGCAGTACCGAATTCAAAGGTAGCGTTCTTGCTGATGTTTGCCAGGTTTCCTGTGGTGTGGTAGATCATAGCTACTTCGCCTGCTAAGAACTGGGTAGGAAGATCGGTCCACTGAACGATACCAGGAGCCATTACTTTATATTTGTTCTGAAGGTCAAGCCAGAACTGAAGTGCTTCTACATTTTCCGGGGTGTCGAACATAACGGATTTTCCGTCTTCAGCCATCAGGTTTTCACCGTTTTTGCTGTTCTGTAAGCAGAAGCCTGTAAAGGTCCACTGTGCGGAACCGGAGTTTAATGCAATACCAACACCGTAACGGTTTTCATTGGTCAGCTTTTGTGCATCCTCAATCAGTTCATCCCAGGTTGCAGGTGCTTTTTCTGGATCAAGGCCAACTTCCTTGAATGCATCCTTATTATAGAAAAGGATCTCTGTACTTCTCTGGAATGGGATGGAGTAGATCTTGCCGTCTACGTAGGAGTCCTCCATAAATCCACTTAAGAAATCATCAATGTAAGCTTTTCCTTCATCACCATCTGCTGCGATCAGGTCATCTAAAGGCATTGCCATACCTGTGGAAGCCATGGTGAAACGCTGGGTAGCAAGGCTTACAAATACATCTGGAGGTGTGCCTCCCTGGATAGCAGTCTGGATCTTTGTAACAGTATCATCGTAGTTTCCGGTATAAACAGGATCTACAACAATATCAGGGTTCTCAGCGTTAAAGTCTGCGCAGATCTTCTCGATCAGCTTTGCAGCATCGCCGCCTACGTTTACCGGGTAGTAGAATGACAGGTGCATGGTGTCAGATGAACCGCTTTCAGCTGCTGCAGTGGTTGTATCGGCTGCTGCTTCGGATTTTTCAGCTGCTGCACTGGTTTCAGCTGGCTTGGAACTGCCGGAGCAGCCGCTTAATGCCATAGCAGATGCTACTAAACAGGCAGATGATGCAAGTACGAGTTTCTTTTTCATGATACTCCTCCTTTTTTGTTTACATTGATAGGCCTTTTTAAGGTCCGTGATTTGCTCTTAAGTTCACTATAGCATTATTATTGAAACGTGTCAAATATTATTTTGATTTTTTGCACAATATTTATTTTGAATTTACGTGGTACTTTAACAGATTTACCTATGTTATATATTTTTTACAGTTCCTTTACAAAGAATGTGGTTGAATGATGTTCAATTTACAGAGGTGTAATTGTGGTTTTCACATAGATATGGTATACTCAGAAGCATCAAGATATCAGGAGGAGCATATATGGCAACCATTAAAGATATTGCGAAGAAAGCCGGTGTGGCTCAGGGAACGGTTTCCAATGTATTAAATGGTAAGGGAAATGTAAGCAGTGACAAAATACGCCGTGTACTGGAAGCTGCAAGACAGCTGGGATATGTTCCAAATGAGAGAGCGGCTTTGCTGCGTAAAGGAACCAATGACTGTCTGGCCCTAGTCATGCCTGATTCACGGGCCAGGCAGTATGAGGATTTTTATTTCAGCTTTAAAGATTATGCCCAGGAACATGGTTATCTGGTATCACGTCACCTGACCAATGAAAATTCACCGGAAAGCGAAGTGGCTGCATTTTCAGAGGCAAAAGTGAGGCAGGTAAAGGGAATTGCCTGCATTTCCGCTGTAGCGGGTACTGCCAGCGAAACGGTTATTTATAAAAACAGTGGGATTTTTGGGGAAATGGAACCGGATTCAAATAATGGGACTGATATTCCGGTACTTTTTGTGGACCGGAAAACAGGTTTTCCTTCTGATTTTATTGGGTTTGATTATGAAAAAGCGGGACAGGCCATGGCAGAGAAGGCACTGCAGGCGGGATATCGAAGCATCTGTCTGCTTACAGGAAATCCGGATTATTCCAGTGAAAAAGATTTCTGCCGGGGCTTCCTGACCAGAATGGAAGGTTCTGCCTGCCAGGTGATCCAGATCTGGACGGACTCATTTCGAAAATACCAGAATATCATGCAGATATTTAACGGGACGCTGCCACAGGCATTTTTTATATCCAATTATGGATTTGCGGAAAGCGCTAAGGATATGTGTACCACCTTTTATGGAAAAGAAGAAGGCTCGCCAGATATTTATACGGTCTCACCATTATTTACCATTCCGGAAAATGACTTTATTAAATATGAAATGAATTACCGTCAGCTGGGAAAAAGGGCGGCGAAAATGCTGATCCAAAAGGCAGAAGAGACCGGAGGGGAAGAAAAGACAGCAGAAGAGTATACAGCGGAAGAAAGCACAGCAGAAAAAAAAGGACTGCGGGGGGGAATGCCAGAAAGCAGTGAGTCAGAGAACCATGTGAACCGGATGATGGTGGGGGATGGATTCCAGAACTGGTTTGTGAACATCCGGAAACCGGAAAGCTCCCAGCCTTTAAACATTGTAACGCTGGACAGCCCGGAAGCTTACATTATGAAAACATTTTCACGGTTATTTACCCAGAAAACGGGAGTTGATGTAAATGTGTGTATCCTTTCATATGATGAGATCTATGAGGCATTTAATTCCTTAGATGAAACCTCCCGTTTTGATATCCTGCGTCTGGATATGACCTGGTTGTCCTGGTTTGCCCAGAAGTTATTGCGGCCGCTGTCAGAAATCGATGAGGATATTGAAAACAGTCTGGGACAGTATGTGGAAGGGGTCCCGGAGCATTATTGCCGGGTCAATGACCAGATCTATGCACTGCCGGTTACGCCCAGCGTACAGATCCTTTATTATAGGAAAGACCTGTTTGAAAGTCCTATCTGCAAGCGGACTTATTTTGAACAGTTTCATGAGGAATTGCAGCCGCCGAAAACTTTTGAGGAATATAACAGGATTGCTACGTTTTTCACCAGAGATCTGACACCGTCATCACCGGTTCCTTATGGATCTACCATTACACTTGGGTCTACCGGTGTGGCAGGTTCTGAATTTTTAGCAAGATTATTTGCTATTCAGGAAAATCTGTATGGTGCAGACGGACAGATCCATCTGGATTCTCCTGCGTGCCAGCAGGCCCTTACGGAACTGGTAGAGCTGCGGCAGTGTACATCGCCGGAATACTGCGGCTGGTGGACCCAGACTGCAAAACGCTTTGCAGAAGGAAATTTTGCCATGTCCATTTTATACAGCAACTATGCCAGCGATCTGTCATCCCACAGCTCTCATGTAGTAGGAAATGTAGGCTATTCCATGATGCCGGGAAATAATCCGGTGCTTGGCGGCGGTAGTTTAGGCGTTTCTAAGTATTGTAAGCGGCCCAAAGATGCACTTTCCTTTATTAAATGGATGTGCAGTGAGCCCCTGTGTTCGGCATCAGCATTACTGGGAAGTACATCGCCATGCCGCAGAACCTATGACAATTATGAGGTTTTACATAACTATCCGTGGCTGAAGCTTTCCAGGCATTGCTTTCCTATTTCAAAGGGAAACCGGCTTCCGGCAGAGCTTTCTGTGCCTTTTGATGAGCGTAAATTTTTAAGCATCCTGGGACTGGCGGTTAAGAATGCCTACACTGGTATTGTGACACCAAAAGAGGCTCTTTCCGATGCCCAGATGCAGTTTTCAAATTATTTCAAAACTCCTTTAGAAAAACTTTAAGAAACAGTCAGATTTTAGTCAGAGTTCTTTAAGGGAGCCTCAAAGACTTGCCTGTTCTGGTGTGTTATACTGTAATTAAGGGAAGGCCCCGACCGCTGCCGCGGGCGGGAGAGAGCATAGGTGCTTGAGCCTGAGTTATATAGCACAGGAGAGAAGGTGAGCAGATGAGGACGAAAGACAATGGAAAATACAATACAGCAGGAAGCACCGGGAAAAAGAAGCGTGCAGCGTTTAACTGGCTTAAAGGAGTGACAGCTGTGCTCTGTGCGGTAGTTATGTATTTTGCAGTGACTATCGGTATCCGTGGTTATGATATGTATAAGGATGCCATTGCCCAGGTCAGCCTGGAAGATAAAATAAATGAGATCCGTTCCAAGAAAAGCTACACCTTGTTTTCTGACCTTCCGGAGACTTACACGGATGCAGTCCTCTCTGTGGAAGACCACCGATTTTATGGACATATTGGTATTGATCCCATTGCTATTACAAGAGCCATGGTCAATGATATGAAAGCAGGACGTTTCGTAGAAGGCGGCAGCACGATTACACAGCAGTTGGCAAAAAATCTGTACTTCACCCAGGAAAAGAAGATGGAACGGAAGGCGGCAGAGGTATTTATGGCCTTTGCACTGGAACGGGCTTACACTAAAAATGAGATCTTAGAGCTTTATGTAAATACCATTTATTTTGGAAACGGATATTACTGTATTAAAGATGCTAGCGAAGGTTATTTCGGAAAAGAACCAGAAGACCTGACTGATTATGAAAGCACACTCCTTGCAGGCGTTCCTAATGCACCATCTAAATATGCCCCCACTGTAAACCTGGAGCTGGCCGAAAAACGCCAGGAGCAGGTGGTGGAACGGCTGGTAGCCTGCGGTCTGTTTACAAAAGAGCGGGCGCTGGAGACATTGGCGGGAAGTGATAAAAAGACCCTTTGACTCCAACATCAGGATATGGTTTGTAAAAAGAATCACGGCTTGTAAAAGAAGGCCATATCTGCTAGAATAAGTGAACGGCTAGTACATCGTTTCATAAACAATGTATTAGTAAAATTAGCGTTAGATACCCCTATATGGCGGAATCTAGCGCTTTCAGGCGTGTTTTGGAAAGGAAAATATTTTATGTATATCATAGCAGGACTGGGAAACCCTACAAGGGAATATGAGAAGACAAGACATAATGTGGGATTTGATACCATTGATGTGCTGGCGGACAGGTTAAACGCATCTGTGGATGAGAAGAAGTTTAAGGGACTTTATGGAAGGGGGATCATCGCAGGGGAAAAGGTGATCCTTTTAAAACCCCAGACTTTTATGAATTTAAGCGGTGAGAGCGTAAGAGAAGCGGCAGATTTCTATAAAGTGGATCCGGAGCATATTATTGTTATATATGATGATATCAGTCTGGATGTAGGTCAGCTGCGCATCCGCAAGAAAGGCAGTGCAGGCGGCCATAATGGTATTAAAAATATCATTGCCCATCTGGGAACCCAGGAGTTTCCAAGGATCAAGGTGGGCGTAGGTGACAAGCCCCCCAGAATGGATCTGGCAGATTATGTACTCAGCCGTTTTTCTAAGGAAGACCGTGAGAAAATGGAACAGGCATTTAAAGATGCGGCAGATGCGGTAGAGGTTATGATCACAGAAGGGGCAGATGCGGCTATGAACCGGTTTAATGGCCATAAATAAAAAATCTTCTCGCACAATCAAGTAGAAAAAGATTCCGGGAGAATATAGAAGCAAAAGGGTTGGTCATCAGATACAGGATATAAGGGGAAAATATGGAAAATCCGTTATTGGAATTACAGGAATATGAAAATCTACAGGAAGCGTTAAAAAAGGCAAAAGGACCGGTCCAGGCAACGGGAACCCTTGATTCCCAGAAGGTACACCTGATGCACTGGCTGGGAAAAGACGGGGGTTTTTCCTGGAAACTGGTGGTGACTTATGATGACCAGAGAGCTAGGGAGATCTATGATGATTTTCGCAGTTTTACGGAAGACGTATGGCTTTATCCTGCAAAGGATCTGCTGTTTTACAGTGCGGATATCCATGGAAACCTGATGACCCGCCAGCGTATTGCCGTATGGCGGCACCTGATGGAAGAGGAAGAAGGCGTGGTCGTCACTACGCTGGACGGTCTTATGGATCATCTGCTGCCTTTAGTATTTTTAAAGCAGCAGGCAGTGACTGTGGAAAATGGTCAGGTCATGGATCTGGATGAGTGGAAGGAGCGGCTGACAGCACTGGGCTATGAGCGTACGGCCCAGGTAGACGGCATGGGCCAGTTTTCAATCCGCGGTGGCATTGTGGACATTTTCCCGCTGACAGAAGAAGTGCCGGTGCGTATTGAACTGTGGGATGATGAGGTAGACTCTATCCGCAGCTTTGACCCGGAAAGCCAGCGGTCTGTGGAACAGCTGGAAAAGATCACCATTTATCCGGCAGCAGAGACCATTTTAACGAAAAAGCAGTTGGAAGCCGGGATAGAGAGGCTGGAAAAGGAAGAAAAAGAATATGAAGCAGCCTTAAGGGCCAAACATCAGATCGAGGAAGCATCCCGCATCAGGGGGATCATCAAAGAACTGACAGAAGGGATTACACAAGGCTGGAAACGGGATGGACTTGATGCCTATATCCGGTATTTCTGCCCGGAAACAGTGTCATTTTTGGACTACTTTCCGGCGGGAGATACGCTGATCTGTCTGGATGAACCGGCGAGATTAAAGGATAAGGGCGAGACTGTAGAGCAGGAATTTCGTGAAAGCATGATCCACCGCCTGGAAAAGGGATATCTTCTTCCTGGTCAGACAGAGCTTCTCTATACAGGGACACAGGTTCTTGCAAAGCTTCAAAGCCCTTATACAGTGATGCTTACCGGTCTTGACCAGAAGCTTCCAGGCATGAAGGTAAAGGAAAAGTTCAGCTTTGATGTACGCAACGTAAACTCCTATCAGAACAGTTTTGACATGCTCATAAGTGATCTGACCCGGTGGAAAAAAGAAGGCTACAGGGTGGTTTTACTGTCTGCTTCCAGGACAAGAGCCAGCCGGCTGGCCAGTGACCTGCGGGAATATGATCTGCGGGCTTATTGTCCGGATGGAACAGGGGAAGAACATAAGGCGGCTCCAGGTGAGATCTTAGTTACCTATGGAAATATCCACAGGGGTTTTGAGTATCCCCTGATCAAATATGTCATCATTACAGAAGGTGACATGTTTGGCACAGAAAAGAAGAAAAAACGACGGAAAAAGAGCAATTACCAGGGAAAAGCCATTCAGAGCTTTTCGGAACTGGCAGTAGGAGATTATGTAGTCCATGAGGAACATGGTCTTGGTATCTATAAGGGAATTGAAAAGGTAGAGCGGGACAAGGTCATTAAGGACTATATTAAGATCGAGTATGGAGACGGGGGAAATCTGTATCTTCCGGCCACCAGACTGGAAAGTATCCAGAAATACGCCGGTGCAGATGCCAAAAAGCCGAAACTGAATAAGTTAGGCGGAACTGAGTGGAATAAGACAAAGACCCGTGTAAAGGGGGCTGTTCAGGAAATCGCCAGGGATCTTGTAAAGCTTTATGCAGCCCGTCAGGCGCAAAATGGTTATCAGTACGGGGAAGATACGGTATGGCAGAAGGAATTTGAGGAACTGTTCCCCTATGAGGAGACGGATGACCAGTTAGATGCTATTGAAGCAGTGAAGAAGGATATGGAAAGCCGCAAGATCATGGACCGGCTGATCTGTGGTGATGTTGGCTATGGCAAGACAGAGATCGCTCTTCGGGCTGCTTTTAAGGCAGTCCAGGACAGCAGGCAGGTAGTGTATCTGGTGCCTACTACTATTCTGGCACAGCAGCATTACAATACCTTTGTCCAGAGAATGAAGGATTTTCCGGTGCGGATTGATATGTTAAGCCGTTTCTGCACCCCATCCCAGCAGAAAAAGACATTGGAAGACCTGCGAAAAGGCATGGTAGACATTGTGATCGGCACTCACAGAGTGCTTTCCAAAGACTTAAAGTTTAAAAACCTGGGGCTTCTGATCATTGATGAGGAACAGCGTTTTGGTGTGGCCCATAAAGAAAAAATCAAGCAGTTAAAGGAAAATGTAGATGTTATGACTCTGACCGCAACTCCTATTCCAAGAACATTGCACATGAGCCTTGCGGGGATCCGGGATATGAGCGTACTTGAGGAGCCGCCTGTAGACCGTACGCCTATCCAGACTTATGTAATGGAATATAATGAGGAAATGGTCCGGGAAGCCATTAACAGGGAGCTGGCACGAAAAGGCCAGGTGTATTATGTATATAACCGGGTAACAGATATTGATGAGGTAGCGGCAAGAATCCAGAAGCTGGTGCCGGATGCAGTAGTTACTTTTGCCCATGGACAGATGCATGAGCATCAGTTAGAGCGGATCATGACTGATTTTATTAATGGTGAGATCGATGTTTTAGTATCTACTACCATTATTGAAACCGGTCTTGATATTCCAAATGCCAACACCATGATCATCCACGATGCAGACCGTCTGGGACTTTCGCAGCTGTATCAGCTCCGTGGACGCGTAGGACGATCCAACCGCACTTCCTATGCATTTTTAATGTATAAGAGGGATAAGCTTTTAAAGGAAGAAGCGGAAAAACGCCTTCAGGCAATCCGGGAGTTTACGGAGCTTGGTTCCGGTATTAAGATCGCCATGCGTGATCTGGAGATCCGCGGAGCCGGAAACCTCCTGGGAGAGGCCCAGAGCGGGCATATGGAAGCCGTTGGCTATGACTTGTACTGCAAAATGTTAAATGAAGCAGTGAAAAGCCTGAAGGGACAGGATGTAATCGAAGATTTCCATACGGTAGTGGATTTGGATGTGGATGCATATATCCCGCCGGAATATATCGTAAATGAGTTGCAGAAGCTGGAGATCTATAAACGAATCGCAGGCATCGAAAATCAGGTAGAGGCAGATGATATGAAGGAAGAGCTGCTGGATCGTTTCGGAACCACGCCCAAATCGGTGGAAAATCTGTTGCGAATTGCACTGATCCGTGTACAGGCGCATAAGGTATACGTGTCAGAATTAAAGGGCAGGGGAGAACTTTTAACCATTACCATGCATGAGAAGGCCAGAATCCGTGTGGAATGTCTGCCGGAATTATTGGCTGCTTTTGATGGAAAACTAACATTCCATGCCAAAGGAACCTATTTTGCATACCGGTTTAAAAAGTGTGGTGTCGTGGAGAAGGATTCGGAAAATCTCCTTCGGTTATGTGAGACCACATTGGAAAAAATGACACAAATTCTTATATAGTCCCATAAATCGGACATACAATTTGCTATACCTTTATCATAGACAGAAAAAGCTGTCAGAGAGGAAGGTAGAGCAGATGAAGGGATATGCAGTAGACAGTGGTTATATGGGATATGTGAGTGGCAGATATATCTTGTTTGCCAGTGAAGCGGACTACATGGAATATCTGCAGTAGTTATGCTATACTAAAGGAAAAAGATCCATCAAGGATCAGGCAGGAGAAGAACCTATGATGCAGGCAAAGGAATATCAGGTGCGACCGCTGCAGCAGCATCGTTTAGAAGTGGAAGTGCCAGGATCAAAGAGCATAACCAACCGGGCATTACTGTTGGCAGCGCTGGGAGATGGCCCATGTACCTTACACGGGGTACTGTTCAGTGAAGATTCCCGGGCATTCCTTCGTTGCTTACAGCAGTTGGGCTTTTTGCTGCATATTGATGAACCGGAAAAAAGGGTGACGATTCAGGGAACCGGTGGAAGCATACCGAACCGTACTGCGACCATCCATGTGGGAAGCGCTGGCACAGCAGCCCGATTTCTCACGGTATTCCTTGCATTTGCAGGAGGTGATTATCATCTGCAGGCATCGGAGCAGATGTGCAAACGTCCTATGGAGCCATTAATTACGGCACTTCGCCGGGCAGGGGCAATGATTCATTGTACCGGAGAGGAAAATCATTTTCCGTTTGAACTGCATTCCAGAGGCATGGATCCGCAAAGCATAGCCATCAATACCGATGTAAGCAGCCAGTTTGCCAGTGCGTTGATGATGGCAGGGTGTCTTCTTCCCTCCGGTTTGGAAATCAAGCTGGAAGGACAGCGAACCAATGGTTCTTATATTAAGATTACCCAGCGTATGCTGGAGCAGTTTGGGATTCCTTATGTCAGAGAGGAGAATCTTTGCCGGATTCCGGGAGGGTGTCATCATCATATAGACAGCTATGAAATTGAGCCGGATGTATCGGCAGCTGCATATTTTTATGCTATGGCACCAATCTGTGGCAGGTCGGTGAGCGTGAAGGGCGTGCATCTGGATTCCATGCAGGGAGATATTCGGTTCCTGAAAGTGTTGGAACAGTTGGGATGTTCCTTGACAGATGAGGAGTCTGGAATCCGGCTGGAAGGAACAGAGGGTGGTCATTATCCCGGAATTACCATCAATATGAAGGATTTTTCGGATCAGACGATGACCATGGCAGTGGTGGCAGCTTTTGCCGATACGCCAACGACGATTGAGGGAATCGGACATATCCGTTTTCAGGAATCCAATCGTCTGCAGGCTATTATCACGGAATTGCGGCGGGTAGGAATTCAGGCAGAGGAATTGCAAAAGGGTGATGCCGTGAGGATTTATCCGGGAACCGTTCAGGGAGCGTTGATTGAGACCTATGAGGATCATCGGATGGCGATGGCCTTTTCCCTGTTGGGACTACGCTGCCCGGGGATTCGGATCCATAATCCCGGATGCTGTGCGAAGACTTTTGAACATTATTTTGATGTTTTGGATACATTGACTGTATGCCCCCTTTTTGAAGAGACAAATTAAAGAAAAATTAAAATTTTGTTTAAGAACCCCTAATAGTACCTCTGTATTATAAAATCTATTAAAAGGAGATTTTATATGCAGAGAAGGCTTTATGGGGTTCTTTTTTTAACCAATGCAGTGTTGATGATTGGTACGCTGACAGGCTGTGGAACTGCGGATAACGGGAGCGTGGGGGAAACCGTGGAAACAGTGACGGACACAGCAGAAAAAGCGGAGCAGGCAGAGACAGAGCCGGTGGTGGCATCCACTTTGGAATCAGAGGAAAGGGCAGAACAGACAACAGAAGAGAAAATATCTGCGGACAGCCAGGAGAATACACAGACATCCGGTGCAGATTTAAAGGAAAAAGAGAACGGAGAAGCAGAACAGGCCAGAGAGGTGGAAACACAGGTGCTGTCGGAAATGCAGATGGTTAGTCTGGAGGTGGAGAATGCCAGTAATTTTGCCATGGAACTGCCGGGCTTTATGGATCGCAATGAAGCATCCCTGGAAGCAGATCCGGAGTTGGAGCAGTTATTGATTCATCACTATGGACTTACGGAGGAAATCAGCAAACAGACCAGGTATTATTATGACCGCATTGATCTCAACGGAGACGAGGTGGATGAGATTTTCGCCATTTTGGTGGGACCGGAAACGACAGGAATTGCGGGAAGCATGGGTTCCCTGATTTTGGAAAAAGATGGAAAACTGGAAATCGAAAAAGATTTCAGTCAACTTTATATGCCGATTGTGGTCAGCACGAATATGCAGGATGGCTGGCATGATCTGATCTTATGCGTGGGCGCAGAGGACGGAATGGAACATTATGTGGTATTGACACATGATGATGGTGCTTATGCTATCGGAGGTCAGGTGCTGGATTCCCTGGATGGAATTGACGGTGCTGCCTATCTGTGTAATGATCTCAATGAGGATCAGGAAACAGGAAGATATTTAACACTGGGAAAATAATGATAGAAATATGAAAAAGCCCGAGCACTTCTATAAGAAGTGACCGGGCTTTTTCATATTTCTATTTGATAGGAAATTACTATCAAATAAAAAATGCTCCGCAAGGATGCGCACCTCGCGGAGCAGAAGGATATGCTGCGCATACCGCTCGGGCGCGAAAGAGTCGCTTGCGACTCTTTATTTTATAACGATTCGATTCGCTGATAACTTACAGGAAGATATACTTCAGTACAAACAGAACAGCCAGAATGTACATTAACGGCGTAATCTTCTTTGCTTTGCCACATACCAGGTTGATTACCACATAAGAGATAACGCCCACTGCGATACCTTCGGAGATGCTGTACATCAGAGGCATTGCTATCAGGCAAAGGTAAGCGGGAATGGCTTCGGTTAAGTCGTTGAAATCAATCTGTACTACAGCACTGATCATTAAGAAACCAACGAACAGCAGTGCAGGAGCAGTTGCAAAGCCCGGAATGGTAACAAAGACAGGAGCCAGGAATACGGATAATAAGAACAGCAGACCGGTTACTGCGGCTGACAGACCGGTGCGTCCACCCTCGGCTACACCGGCAGAACTCTCTACGAAGGTAGTGGTAGTGGAAGTACCCAGAACCGCACCGGCAGAGGTTGCAATTGCGTCAGCCAGAAGCGCCTGTTTGATGCGAGGCAGCTTGCCCTCTTTGTCTAACATATTTGCTTTGTTGGCACATCCGATGAGCGTACCCAGGGTATCGAAAATATCCACGAACAGGAACGCAAATACCACAACGATAAAATTGAGGATGCTGACACCGGAGAAATCAGCATGGAAGCACTGTCCGAAGGTCAGACCAATGGCACCTAAGTTAAAGGAACTCCAGGAAGGAATCAGGGAGTAGTAGCCGGCATCGGGCGTTACGGTGTACAGCCCGGTGAGTTGGCAGAGAATACCCAGAATCCAGGTAGCAATGATACCAATCAGGATGGAACCTTTTACTTTTTTAATATGAAGAATGGCAATTATAAAAGTGCCGATCACTGCTAACAGTGCGCAGATACCTGCGGTATGGAAATCAGCAGTAAAATCTATCACAGTTACCAGAGTAGAATCGGAATTCACAACGATACCGGCATTCTGGAAGCCGATGAAGGCAATGAACAGACCGATACCAACGGATACGCCCTTCTTTAACTGCATAGGAATGGCATTGAAAATTGCCTCACGCACATTGGTGAGGGACAGAAGGATGAAAACCAGACCTTCTACAAAAACGGCCAGCAGAGCAATCTGCCAGGAGTAACCCATCTCGCCGCATACGGTGTATGCAAAGTAAGCGTTTAAGCCGAGTCCCGGCGCCAGTGCAAAGGGATAGTTGGCAAGCAGTGCCATGGCAAGCGTACCGATAAAGGCAGCAAGTGCGGTTGCGATTACGAGCGCCTGGCTGTCCATGCCGGAAGCAGACAGGATAGACGGATTGACCGCCAGGATATACGCCATCGTCATAAAGGTGGTAACACCGGCGATGACTTCGGTTTTTACATTGGTGTTGTTTTCCTTCAACTTAAATAGTTTTTCTAACATCTTCTTCTCCTTTTCATGTTAGTCGTTTCGGAGTGTAGTGTGATTTATACCCCCTCAAGTATTCTACACGACACAGGAGAAGTGTGCAACGATTAGATTTTGATGTGTGTCCAGCGCCCCTGTTTAAAGCGCACGGTAGCGAAAATGAAACGGGATAACTGGTCGGCAACCACACCCATCCAGATACCGATGATGCCCCAGCCTGACACGTAGCAGCCAAGCCAGGAAAAAAGAGTACGAATGATGGTTACACTGATGGTGGAGGCAATTGCGGTATAAAGCGTGTCTCCGGCACCCCGCAGACAGCCCATGTAGATTACCTGGGAAATCTGCAGAATGACTACAAAGATAATCACATGCATGATATTGATACCGATTTGAATAATCTCTTCATCGTCAAAAAAGAGACGGTAGAGTCCTTCTGCACCGACAAAATAGATGATTGCCAATGCGGCGGAAATGACATAACCGATTTTCCGACAGGTCGTGCCGTACTGCTTGGCAAGTTCCGGATTATTTTCTCCCAGGCTGCGACCGATGAGTGCCACAGCTGTCGCCTGCAGTCCGTCTCCAAAGGAAAAGGAAAGCCCCATGATATTCATGCCTACCTGATGTGCGGCCATAGCTGCGGTGCCCTGATGTGCCGCCATCACGGCAGTCATCATGAAACCGAAGCGCATCAGCACCTGCTCAAAAAAGACACTGTAGCCCACATGGAAGATATTTTTCATGGAGGAAACCGTAAAATAAAGTTTTTTCTGTAACATATAGGGCAGACTGATAAAGCCCTCCGGGTTCCGGATGGATAAAATACTCATGATACATGCCACTACCGTGCCAAGCACCGTTGCCAGAGCAGCACCCTGGATGCCCAGGGCGGGGAAACCCAGGTGTCCGTTAATCAGTAAATAATTCATAATGATGTTGACCACGCTGGAGGTCACATTGGTCCGCATGGTGATCTGGGTATTGCCGGCACCACGCTGTGCGGCATTAATTCCCATCTGGATGCAATTGAAAATCATACCGCCCATGATAATCTGGAAGTAGGCAACTGCCATATCATGGGTGTCCTCCGAAGAACCGCAAAGGTTGATAATGGGAGAAGCTGCCAGTACCAGAAGGATGCTGAGCAGGAGGGCAAAAATCACAATCAGGGTAACGGCGGTGAAGGTGATGCGGTTGGCATCCTCCCGTTTCTGCTCACCCCGGCGACGCGCTACCAGTGCAGAGATTGCCACGTTCATGGCAAAGAAAAGAGACAGACCTAAGAATTTCGGCTGTGTGGTAAGGCCAATGGCTGCCACGGCAGAGGAACCCAGGGAAGACACCATAAAGGAGTCGATCAACCCCGTGAGAGCGATGAAAAAGGATTCCAGTATGGCAGGCCATGCCATGTTTAATGTTGTTTTCAATAATTGTTTTTGTGTCATAATACCCTCCGTTGTATAACCAGTATACACCCATCTTTTTTTTGCGGTCAAATTTTGGTATACTGATTATATATGGATTCGATTTTATTAAAAAAGAACAGATGAGGACAGATGTATGAAACGAAATCATTGGAAACAAGCAGCGGCGGGAATGCTGGCTGCAGTACTGACTTTAGGAAGCATTTTGTGTGCAGGGAATACTGCACGGGCGGAAAGTGAGGAAAAACAAATTCAGATCCTGTTTACCCATGATATCCATTCCTACCTGGAGACAAAGGATACGGATAACTGTGCCGCGATGAAGGACTATATTGACGAGGCGAAAAAGGAGCAGGATGCCACCTTCGTACTGGATGGCGGAGATTTCTCCATGGGGACATTGTACCAGACCATTTATGCGGAAAGTGCGGTGGAACTGACCATGTTAGGACGCATGGGCTTTGATGCCACCACCATCGGAAACCATGAGTTTGACTATCGCCCCCAAGGCTTTGCCAGCATGTTAAAGGCAGCAGTAACCAATCAGAAAAACGACCCCACCCTGCAGCTTCCCCAGCTGCTCTGTGCGAACATCGACTGGAGTAAAAATACTTCCTCGGATAACCTTCTGATTAAAGATGCAATGGATGCGTATGGTGCGAAGGGCTATACGGTTATCGAGCATGGTGGCGTGAAAGCGGGGATATTTGGCCTGATGGGCGTGGATTCTGCGTATTGTGCTCCTCTTTCCAGTCTTACCTTTGAAGATACTATAGAGACTGCCAAACAGGTGGTGAAAGCGTTAAAAGAGCAGAACGTAGATATCATTATCTGCCTGTCCCATAGTGGCATCTGGGATGATCTGGAGAAATCCGAGGATGAGCAGCTTGCCCTGGCTGTGCCGGAGATTGATGTGATTATCAGCGGACATACCCATTCCCAGGTGGAGGAACCAATCGTACACGGCGATACCTATGTAGTTTGTGCCGGTTCCTATGCGATCAATCTGGGACAGCTGTGCCTGACACAGAAGCCGGACGGGCGTTGGCAGATGGATCGCTATGTGTTAAATAAAGTTGCGGAAATGACCGGAACCGATGAAGAGATTACCCGGATTCTGGAGAACTACAAAGCGGTGGCCGATGAACAGTATTTCAGTAAATTCGGCTATACGGCCGACCAGGTACTGACAGAGAACACCATTACGTTCAATGATATGGAAACCATCAGTAGCATGCGTGGAGAAGACGAAGAAGGTGAACTGATTTCCGATTCCTACATTCGTAAGGTAAGGGAAGTGGAGGGAAGTAATTATACTCCTATTGCAGTAGCAGTAACCCCTTCCGGCGTTATCAGAGCCACTCTGCCCAAGGGGGACATCACGGTAGCGGATGCCTTTGAGGCAATGTCTCTGGGAATTGGTGCAGACGGCGTACCGGGCTATCCCCTGGTTTCCTTTTACCTGACCGGAAAAGAATTGCACAATGCGGCAGAAATTGATGCCTCCCTTTCCCCTTATGTTACCGGGGTGGAGCTCTTTGTCAGTGGATGTGGCTGGGCTTATAATAAACATAGGATTTTGTTAAATAAAGTAACGGATGTGTGGTTAGAACAGGAGGATGGCACGACGACACCGATCCGCAAGGACGATCAGCTTTACCGGATTGTAACGGATCTGTATACCTGTCAGATGATCGGTGCGGTGAAAGCCCAGTCTTACGGACTGCTTTCTGTGGAGCCCAAGGATGCTGCAGGCAATGTGGTGACGGATTATGACACCCTGATTCTCCATGATGCCCAAGGCAATGAGGTAAAAGCCTGGGTAGCACTGGCGGATTATCTGGGAAGCTTCGGTACAGACGATCAAATTCCGGCTGACTATGAGACTCCTTTTGGACGCAAGATTATTTCCGACAGCTATAACCTCTGGGAACTGGTAAAGGCACCCAATAAGACCACCGGAATGTTAATTGGCGTGATTGTGGTATTGCTGGCACTGGTGGCCGGCATCATCGCAGGAATCTGCGCAGTGGTAAAACACATCAGAAGAAAAAAGAGAAAGTAAAGGAACCTGAAATTGAGTATTTTAAATGTAGAAAATCTGACCCACGGATTTGGCGACCGCGCCATTTTCGACAACGTTTCCTTTCGCCTTCTAAAGGGCGAACACATCGGACTCATCGGAGCCAACGGCGAAGGAAAGTCCACCTTTATGAGCATCATTACCGGAAAATTACAGCCGGATGAGGGTAAAATCGAGTGGGCAAAAAATGTACGGGTTGGCTATCTTGATCAGCATACGGTATTGGAAAAAGGACAGACGGTACGGGATGTATTATCCAGTGCCTTTGCCTGGCTCTATGACATGGAAGCCCAGATGAACGAAATCTGCGACCGGATGGGAGAAGCAGACGAGCAGGAACTGGAGCAGTTGATGGAGGAACTTTCTGTCATCCAGGACATGCTCACCAACCACGACTTTTACATGATTGATGCCAAAGTGGACGAAGTGGCACGGGCACTGGGACTGATGGAAATCGGTATGGACAGAGATGTGACGGAACTTTCCGGCGGTCAGCGAACCAAAGTGCTTTTGGGCAAACTGCTCTTGGCGAAGCCGGACATCCTCCTGTTGGATGAGCCCACCAACTATCTGGATGTGGAGCATATTGAATGGCTGAAACGGTATCTTAATGACTATGAGAATGCTTTTATTCTCATTTCCCACGATATCCCTTTCTTAAACAGCGTGGTCAATCTCATTTATCACATGGACAACCTGCAGCTGAACCGCTATGTGGGTAATTACGATAAATTTGAGGAAGTTTATGCAGTGAAGAAGGCACAGCTGGAGGCTGCTTATAATAAGCAACAGAAGGAAATTGCGGACTTAAAGGATTTCGTAGCACGGAACAAGGCAAGAGTAGCAACCCGAAATATGGCGATGTCCCGGCAGAAAAAGCTGGACAAGATGGATGTCATCGAGCTGGCGGCAGAGAAACCCAAGCCGGAGTTTCACTTTAAGGAGGCACGGACGCCGGGACGCTATATTTTTACCACCAAAGGATTGGTGATCGGCTATGAGGAACCCTTGTCCAGACCTTTGGATCTGGAAATGGAGCGGGGACAGAAAATCGTGCTCACCGGTGCCAACGGTATCGGAAAAACCACCCTGTTAAAGAGCATTCTGGGACTGATTCCTCCGCTGGCAGGAGAAGTGGAACAAGGGGATTACCTGGAAATCGGCTATTTTGAGCAGGAGATGGACAAGAATATTTCTACCACCTGTATCGAAGAAATCTGGAAGGATTTTCCTGCCTTTACCCAGTATGAGGTGCGTTCTGCCCTGGCAAAATGCGGATTGACCACCAAGCACATCGAGAGTCTGGTGAAGGTACTCAGCGGTGGCGAGCAGGCAAAGGTCAGATTATGTAAACTAATCAACCGCCCCACCAATATCCTTCTCCTGGATGAGCCCACCAACCACCTGGATGTGGATGCCAAAACGGAACTGAAACGGGCATTGCAGGAGTATAAGGGCAGCATCCTCATGGTATGTCACGAACCGGAATTTTACGAGGGACTGGCAACGGATGTGTGGGACTGCACCAAGTGGTCTACCAGAGTGTAAAAGGAGTAAAAGATGATCGGTATGGAACAAAATATTCTCCTGTGGATACAGGACAACGTAAGAAATGATTTCTTAACTCCGTTTTTCGTGGTGATTACCAGTCTGGGAAATGCGGGAATGCTGTGGATTTTGATTACATTAGGTTTACTCATTCCGAAAAAGACGCGAAAAGTGGGAATTCTATGCGCGGTCTCCCTACTGTTCTCATTTCTGATTGACAATATCCTGTTAAAAAATCTGGTGGCGCGAACCAGACCTTATGAGGTGATCGAGGGACTGACTTATCTTGTGAAAAAGCCGGTGGATTACTCCTTCCCTTCCGGGCATACGGGGACATCCTTTGCGGCAGCCGTTGTGCTGTTTTTGAGTTATCCGAAAAAATACAGCTTCTGGTTTCTGGTGCTAGCGTTCCTGATTGGTTTCTCCAGAATTTATGTGGGAGTTCATTACCCAACGGATGTGCTGGCGGGAGCCCTTATCGGCACTGTGATCGCGGTTTGTGTATACATAGTAGGAACGAAAGCCCAAGGTAAAAAAATGGCGTGATGCAAAGGAAATTCGTTATGAAAAAGATTGCAGCTTATTTAAAAAAAGAAGTCGTACTGTGTATTGCTATTATACTGGCTGTCTTGTCTATGTTTACCATAAGACCGGACAGTCAATATTTGTCGTATATTGATTTTCGTACCCTGGCGATTTTGTTCTGTCTGATGACCATTGTGGCCGGCTTTAAGGAACTGGGCTTTTTTGATTTGCTGGCAGAGAAGCTGTTGACGGCAGCAGGAAGCCTGCGGGCAACGGTGTTGGTATTGGTTTTTCTATGCTTTTTTCTGTCCATGGTTATCACCAATGATGTGGCACTGATTACTTTTGTTCCTTTTACCATTACGGTGCTGCATAAGATGGGAGAAGAAGTCCGACGAAAATGGATACTTCAGGTGGTGGTCATGCAGACGATTGCGGCGAATCTGGGCAGCATGTTTACACCCATTGGAAATCCGCAAAACCTGTATTTGTTTGGTTTGACCGATTTTACCACACTGGATTTTCTGAAATTCATGTTTCCTTATATGGGAGTATCCTTTTTGCTGTTGACAGGTTGGATCTTTCTCACTGCCGGTGGAAAGAAAGAGCGGGGGATGGCAGGGGAACCGACGGAGTATGTCACAGTGGATTCCTGCGGAAATCGAATCGAAAAGACAATTGTTTACAGTCTTTTACTGGTTTTGAGTCTGTTGACGGTGGGAAGGATTCTGCCCTACTGGATTGCTTTTGTCTGTGTCTTGCTTTACACCCTATTGCGGAATCACTCGCTACTGCGGAAGGTGGACTATTCTCTGCTGGGAACCTTTGCGGCGTTGTTTATTTTTATCGGAAATCTTGGACGAATTCAGGTGTTTCACGATTTTCTTTTGAAAATCATTACAGGACGGGAAGTCATCACAGCCATAATTGCCAGTCAGGTGATGAGCAATGTACCGGCAGCGATTCTTCTGTCAGGCTTTACGGAGAATGTAAGGGGATTGATTGTGGGAACCAATCTGGGAGGCCTGGGAACCTTGATTGCCTCTATGGCAAGCCTGATCAGTTTTAAATACGTAGCAGAGGAAGCAGGACGGGAGAAAGGCAGATACCTTTGGCTTTTTACGGTGGCCAACCTGGTGTTTCTGGCAGTGCTGCTGGGAGTGGCAGGCGTTTTAGGGCAATTTTAAAAGATTGTCCGGCACTTGGTTTACATAATTTTGATATTGACCTATAAGTTCTATGAGTTTTCGCTCCTTATAGGTTGCATTGGAGATAGTTTTAGCAGACTTGACCTATAAGGAGGTATGAATATGGTTCCTTATAGGTTATTTTTTTGATAATCTTTGTATTTTTCACCTATAAGGAGCCGTGAACATCTCTTCTTATAGGTTAAATTTCTATTTACAAGTCTTAAATGCGCCAAAACGAACCTATAAAAGGCACAGTGATATATGCCTTATAGGTTGCTCGCCAATTCATCACACTTGTTGGAAGCATTTTACGACTTAGAAATTCACTTTACGGTTTTACAATTTTCAATATATTGAAAAAATCAAAAATAAATGAAAAGTCTAATCCCCCAGCTATGCTGGGGAGAATAGTGTAAGTGGAAACGGTGAGGATATCAATAAAAAACCTCCTATGTTAATTTGAGAATGGTGTCGCAAGCCAAACTCAAACATAGGAGGTGGTCCTAATGGACAACAGAAGCATATCACATACTAGATGGAAATGCCAATATCATATAGTGTTTATACCAAAGTACAGAAAGAAAGTACTGTATGGAAAAATCAAAGATGATGTACGAGATATAATAAATACGTTGTGTCAGTATAAGAATGTAGATATTATAGCTGGAGCAGTATGCGTGGATCATGTACATCTAAGTGTAGCAATACCGCCCAAACTAAGTGTTGCAAGTTTTATGGGATACTTGAAAGGTAAAAGTACGCTGATGATATATGATAGACATCCGGAACTACAAAGCAAATGAGATAAGGCGTTCTGGGCTAGAGGCTATTATGTAGAAACAATTGGTAATATCACCGATGAAGCAGTGCAGAAGTATATAAAAGAGCAGGCAGAAGAATCTAGAAAAGAGGATTCACGGAGTACCGCTTTATAGCGGATCAGTAAAAGTGCTTGCGATACCGCCCTATTGGGTGAAGCAGTAATATATGCCCTTTGAAGGGCTAAAATTAAACCACCACTTGAAGTGGTGGTTGCTAAATTGATTTTCGATAAAACAGTTTACCAGACCTCATGGAAGGAAATGGTAGGAAATGAAATCTTTAGGCAAAGAGATAAGTCCAATAATAATGACATTGGATATTTTCATCAAAGGATTTTCCAGTACATTGATAAATGCCGAGTGCCTGAAAATGGAAAAGAAGGTGGCTGGGATGTAATCTATCAGAATCCGGATGGAATTGTTCTGCCAGATGGCGATGTGGTACACACAGTATATGTGGAGATGAAGAACAAGCATAATACGATGAATTCTGCTTCTTCTGGCAAAACATATATTAAAATGCAGAGTCAGTTGCTTGATGACGATGACTGTGCTTGTTTCTTAGTTGAGGCTATTGCACAAAAAAGTCAGAACATCAAATGGGAAACGACCGTAGATCAGAAGAAAGTTTCTCATAGAAGGATTCGTCGAGTTAGCATAGACCGGTTCTATGCATTGGTTACCGGGGAACAGAATGCGTTTTATCAAATGTGTATGATTCTACCGGAAGTTATCAGTGATGTGGTAACAAACAGTGAATCAAAGGTGCCTCATGATACGGTTTTAGTGGAACTGAAAAATATTGCAAATTCGGTGGGAGAAACGGATGAAGATGTTGCAATGGCGATTGCAATATATTTGTTAGGTTTCAATTCGTACAGCGGATTTACTAAGCTTATTCATGACCAAGATGAAGCTGATGAAAATATGCTGAAAAGAATTTATGCGTACGCGAAGGAAATTGACGATTGTTCAAAAGAAAAGTAGTTATATCTGATTAACGAAGGAGCAGATTACAAAATATCTGCTATGGATAGCAGCTGTACAATTAACCAATCATTAAATCTAAGCAATATTTAAAAACCTTGATTTTATAAGGAAAAAGCCTTACAGACCGCATAAACACTGAATTTTTAGAGTCTGTAAGGCTTTTTATAAAATGGTATAAAATCAAGAAAAATGGGTTCAATTAGTAACAAATTAGCAACAAATTATTGACTGCGTAAAGGTGTCTTTATTTTTTCAATTTCTTGTCTTAATTCTTCCAGAGTGCGGTGCCCATATTTGGAATTGGTAATGTCGCTTCCAAAAGAATGGCCCATCATTCGCTTACGGTCGTTTTCGTTTACGCTGAAATGTTCGCATAGGTAAGAAAAGGTATGTCGGCAATCGTGAGGAGTATGTTTTTCTCCGGTTGGAGCGTTTGCAATTCCAAGACCGGATAAGACTTTGTACATGCGTTTACGGAATTCGCTAGCAGAGCATCCGATGAGGTTATTTTCAGAATAACGGGAGCATACCATATCATATATTGCCGGGTGAATCGGAACGATCCTTCCCTTGCCAGCTTTTGTTTTAACGCCACCTTTGAAGTACTTATCCTCTAAATTTATCTCAATATTTTCAAAGGCCTTTATTCGGTAGCCACTGTAACACATTATTAAAATCATTTGAACGGTCTGATCTGATTTATTGTTCCACAAAATTTTCAATTCTTCCGCTGAAAAAGGTACACCACTTTCATCATCGTCTGGGATAGGAATGAAAAGAGCAGCAGAGTAATCCTTATCAACTATATCGTATTTCATAGCATATTTATAGAGTTGGTGTAAAAGTGATGCAATCAGTTCCATTGAGGAATGCTTTAATGTGCAAGCGTTTAATACATCCTGCATATCTTTGTACCGGATCTGACCGAACCGCATATTGTGTAATGTTGCGGAGTTCTTAAAAGCTGCCTGCGTAGAGTTCATGGAAGCTGTTTTTTTATTTTCCGCAATTTCATTTCTGTATTTTTCTTTATAAAAATCCTCATAGACTTCTTTAAATAATGGGGTACGGTCAATATAAACGCCGGTTTGGACTTTGATTTTTCCCTCATTTTCCATCTTTAGTGTAGTCAGAAGTTCGTAACCTTCTTCCCAGGTTTCCACGTAGGCAATGGCTTTAGGGGTAACGGGACCTTTCACAGTGTATTCTGTCACCGGAGGATATACCCCATACGGACGATAGCGTCCCTTGCCTAAATATTTGATTGAGCCAAATCCGTTCGGAAGTTTCGGATGTTTCTTTCTGCGTGCCATTTCATCCTCCTATTTTTGGGCATAAAAATGCCCGGTGACTTGTATTTTCACCAGGAAGATGATACAATTTCACTTGTCTAAGGTGGATTGTATCGGGGCTTCCCGGTGTGATTCCTGGTCTGCTCCGGTACGCCAATACTGGAGCAGATTTTTTATTGTTAATTTTCAGTGTTGGCGATAAGATCGGTTAGATATTCTCTGTCCCACAATTTAACGCCCAGAGCAGATGCCGATGCTTTGCCGACCTCAACAAAACATCAGAAATCGTATTTCTGCGGATTTGGTTTGACAAAAATATAGTCACAGCCTATAATATACTTAACAAGGCAGTCGGAAGGTGAGTGCACTTCACCCGACCCGGCGAAATTTAATACTTAGTTATCATAGAGATAGCCGTTCCTAAACTTTACCAGAGAGCAGGACGGCTATTTCTTATGTTTTCGATGGGTATCTATGTAAGTCAGTATCGCCACCAACATGATGACGAAAGTAAAAATGTCATTCCATGAGACCATAATAATCATCCTTTCCGATAGGCTCGAATCAGATGAGAGCATGTCCCCCGACTGCCCGGTTAAATATATTATATTGTCAAGGTGCCCGCCCCGGTGCAGAACACCAGGGCGGTTTACTTTATTCAACTTCAATAATATCTGCTTGATATCCTAAGACCTCTCCGACATCGGTGATATGAACTTTCAATGTTACAGTATCATCCTTTGCCATTTCCATTACTTTGTCCTTTGTGGCATCATCCTTGATGTAGCACTGAACCCCTACGATGGCAAAATCATCGTTCTTTGGAAATACACTGATATATTTTCCTTTGCTGTCTATAACAGCAAGTCGACCAGTGATTTCTAAGTATTGGTCTTTGTAGGTTTCCTCTGCTTTTAAAGCATTGTTATTTAAGTCATCCATCATTGTACTGACATCAACAGCGGTGTATTCAATTTCTGGCTCCTGAGTTTCTACGGTAGCAGACGGAGTAGAAGATGAAGTAGAAGATGAAGTAGAGGTGTCAGATTTGGAAGAATCGGAATTTGAATTCTTCCCACCGATGGAGCCGATGATAAATAGCGCGATAATAATGATAATTATCCACTTTAATTTACCACCTTGCTTTTTGCGGCAGACAGGGCAGACCTTAGCCTTTTTAGGAATGTCGCTCTGGCAGTGCTTGCACTTCTTTGTGGGTCCCTGTACGGGAGCCTGGTTGACGGGTTGCTGATTGGTTTGGATATTCTCATTCATAAGAATTCCCCTTTCATAAGTGTATTTTATCTTAATTCAAGATTACTTGAATTGATAACGTAATATCATTCAGCAGCGGCTATCAAATTGGTTAAAACTTCTCTGTCCCATAGTTTAACGCCTAGAGCAGATGCTTCCTCTTTGGCCTGTGTAGTAAAATGCTGGTTGGTGAGTACCACAGCTATATCTTTATGATACAGGCTCTTTCCGGTGTGCGCCTGTTGCACCGCCGCATTTCCAATGTTAGAGGAGTAGCATTTACACTGGATGGCATAAGTGATTCCATCCTTTTCTGCCAGAATGTCGATTCCGTGGTCACCACTTCCTTGTGTTACTTCAACATTCTCAAACCGGTTCTTTCTAAGTATGTCGGCACAGTAGTATTCAAAAGTGTGTCCGTCCATGTTATCAAAATCTGCATAAATCCGATTCATTTCACGCTGCCTTGTGTAACGTGCGTCTTCAATTATTCTTTCTTCCAGTGCCTGCCGTACTTTAGGTTCTTTCTCGAGCAGCTTCTGTAAATCCTCTGATGGAGTAGAATCTTTGAAAATCCCATATTTTTCATATTGAATCATTTTGTTGAAAGTGTCTTTTAACTCAGAAAGAGATTTCTCAAAAAGGACTCTATTGGTAGTGCTATTTATAGTCTGCGCAAGGCTGTTTGCTTTATCTAGGAGTCGATTTGCGGTTGTATACATATCTAATCTTTTCTGTGTTTTTTTAATGTATTTTCTCTTTCCCCAAATTCCCCATCTGATTAAATCATACGGCAGAATGAACATAATAAAAAACATAATCATTATTATAATCCACTGCGTGAAGGTGATTCGTTTACCATCGGAAGTACAATAACATAATAATATTCCTATCAATATTAAAATAATTGTTGAGGACAGCGGAAAAAGAAAATTCACCCACTTAATATGCAGAAAATTCAAAAGATTTTTTCTCAAAAAATACCTTTCTTTCTTAATAACAGTTCCGCAGGATGGGCAAGTTCTGTAATCGGTTTCAGTTCCACAATTATGACATTTCATAACTTTTTCCCTTTCTTCATATTAAGGAATTACAACTTTTTAAAATCCATAATTTTTTCATTATAGCCTGCCAACCTTGCAATCTGTTCTGCAGGCATCCCAGGATGCTCAAAGATAATATCATCCGGTATAAGTAACTCTGCTGCAAAAGTATTTGCTTCAATCTCAATCCTTGAAGTGAGCAGGAGCGTTTTATTCCGAATAAAATAACAATTCTCTTTCCGATGCATGATTGCATGACCCAGTTCGTGAGCCATGACAAGCAACATTTCCTTTTCTTCCAAATCTTCATTAAAAAAAATACATTTATGATTTTTCAAAAACATATAGCACCCGGCACGACTGCCAAGTTGTCCAACTTGTACCTCTACATTTAGACACTTTGCAAGTTCGTACGGATTGCGCGTATCAAATTTTTTTACATAGAAATTTACCAAATTCCGTATATCTTTTTTCAATTATGTAACACCTACTTTTTATTTTTGTTAGGGTTGTACTTTTCTTTGTTAATAGGTTTCAGTTTCCGCATCATTAACTCTATCTGCCCAAGGAGTAGTTCTGCATCATCCTCCGGTATAGGTTCGCCGTCATAGGAAAGGGGACCATCTGAACCGTTCAAAATTTTCTGACGAATACTATCCATGTCTTTCGCAATGTCTCGCTTATCCTTAAGACTCAAAATACCATCGTTATTATTGGAACTATCTTCCCCGGTCATTAAATATTCAATAGAAACACCGAAATATGTAGCTAATTTTTGTAATCGGTCTGGGGTAGGGGTACTTTTTTTCCATTTTGATATAGAACCATTTGAAAATCCGAGTTCTTTTTCTAAATTTCCTTGTGAAATTTTTCGTTCTTTTCTTAAGGTTTCAATGCGATCGAATACAGTCATATCAGAAATCTCCTTTTACCGAAAAAATTCTGTAAAAAATTATTGACAAACAGAAAGATTTCTGTATAATAATAAACATAGCACAGAAAACTTTCGGTAAATCAAGATGTTACAGAAAATATTAAAAATATATTTGTTTGGTAACTGTATATTAGAATACTTTCTATCAAAAGTCAATAGATTTACTGAATGTTTTCTAAATATACAAAAGGAGGTGCCAGTTTGATTTATGACAAAATCAAGGAAATTTGCAAAGAAAAAGGTGTAAGCGTTGCTTCGGTTGAGAAAAAAGCCGGATTAAGCAATGGGGCGATTTCCAAATGGAACAACGCAAGCCCAACGGTGGACAAACTTAATGCAGTTGCAAAAATCCTTAAGGTAAAAGTAGATAAGCTACTTGAGTAGAAGATACCAAAACAACAGTCCGTTAAACCGGACAGAAAGGAGAGTGAGAAGATGGATAAATTTGAAGAAATCCTTGCCGGGGTACCGCAGGAGATTAAAACACTGGAAGTTGATACAGAAAAGAAAGTGTTCAAGCTGAACGGTGTTGACTTTGGCAATGGATGCGATTATTTCAGTATCTCATGCACCGGAGGAGAAGGGTTCCGTATCAGAATGGAACTTTCAAAGTACATTATCTGCGCCAATTATGGATTTGATAATGCCTTGAAAGAACCACCGACTGTGCGGTCTAAGGGATAAGTGAATGGCAAGAAAAAGATATTACCAGATTAGGCGATTTTCCTGTCCTGTATGCGGATTTATACAGCCAGCATCTAAATATAAGGGAAGAACCAATACTGGACATATAAAAACCATGTGGTGTCCGAAGTGCAAGCAGGAACGGGACTTTGTTCAATATGAGCAGGACGATGCCCGGTCAGTTTAGGAGGAAGAATGAGCGAAATTGAGAAGTATTTGAAGGAGCAGGAAAAGCGAGTAGAGGCTTTGGCGAATGAAAACAGGGAGCGCATGGAGTTCCGTGAGAAAGAACTTGGCTACATCAGAGAGTTGATTAAAATGGTTTCGGGCAAAACATCAGAAACCGATGCTTGCCCGAAAAATTAGGACTGACCTAGATAAGTAAGAATGTCAGCTTTGAATTCAGATAATGCCTTTGCGGTTGCTTTACGTATCGTGTTAAGCGATTCACCTGTGTTTTCATCACAATAGTTACAAGCGGAGCCAGCCTCTAATTCATAAGTTGATATTGTCTTGTCAAGTTTCTGACTTAATTCTTCAATGGTCATAAAAATTCCCCCTTTCTTTTACTCGGCTGGTGCAACAGCCTGTACATAAATTATAGAGAACAGGGAGAGGAAACACAAGCAGAAAGGAGGACAATCATGGAGTACGCAAAGCCGGTAATGAGGATGACAGCACTGGTAAAGATGGGGTTCCCGGAGGAATATCTCTTGATGGCCTACCGGAGTAGAGGTCAAACCTTTGCCTGGAAGATGAATCCCACGAAGTCCAACAGCCCGATCTTGTTTGATACGGAGGGTTTTGAGAAATGGCGTATCAAGATGGCTGGAGCAGGAAGATAAGAATAAATGATAAGAAAGAAGGTATGATGTTTGGCTGGCAGACAAAACAAAGTAGGACTTGACTATTTTGAGTTGGATTGCCACATGGATGAGAAAATAAATTTGATTGAAGCTGAATTTGGATTAAAGGGATTTGCAATAATCGTTAAACTGTATCAGAGCATTTATTCAGGGTTTGGTTATTATTGTGAATGGACTCCCGATATCTCGCTTTTGTGGGCGATGCGGCTCGGCGTTTCCCACAGCGGTGGTGGTAAGGGGCTTGGTAGGACGCCTGAGGAGGGTTTCCTATCCGGTTCTAATGGAAAACTTGGTAATGTATATGAACAGAGTACATTACCTGGGTTTCCGGATAATTTAATAAATTGTGTTGTGGCAGCTTCAATCCGCAGGGGCATTTTTTCAAAGGAACTTTTCACAAAGTATCGTATTCTGACATCATCTGGAATACAAAAAAGATATTTTAACGCAGTATCCAAGCGTGAAAAAGTAGAGTTGAAAAAAGAGTACCTTTTGTTTTCTATACCCAAAAACAGGGGAAATGTGGTGGTAAATTCAATTTCCGATGGAATAAATTCAATTTCTGTAGTCAGAAATGAACAGAGTAAAGAAGAGAAGAGTATTAAAAACCATTGTGCGCCGGAGTCGCACGATGGAGAAATGTGTGACAAGGAAGTAAAGCTGCGTGAGAATTTTGAAATTATATATGCCCTGTATCCAAAGAAAAGGGGAAAAACAGTTGCCTTTGCCAATTATAAACAATGGGTATCGGAGAAGGGAAAAGATGTCAGTGGAAAGAAGTATCGGTTAACTGATAGACAAATTTATTATGCGGTGAAAAAGTACATACGGCAGCAGGAGGAAACTGGACAGGATGATTACCAGTACTGGAAGAATTTTGACACCTTAATGGGCAGGCAGCTGCTTGATTATGTGGACTGGGGGGGTGGAAAGACATGAGTTATTTGGCAGAACAGAACATCATTGGTTCACTGCTGTTGGACAAAAATTGCATAGATAAAATTTACAATATGGTTTCTGCAGATATGTTTACATCGGAATTGCTAGGGAGAATGTATTTGGAATTCCAGAGAGGATATGACAACCGGTATGATGTGAACCCGGTAGTACTTATCCAGAAAATTTCTTCTGACGCTTTCCCGGAATACATCATATCTGATGAAATTAAGAATTGTGTGTCAGCTACCGACACGAGCGCAATGGTTGAGAGTTATGCCACAGTCGTTCAAAGCGACTACAAGGCGCGTAGATTTGACGATATTGTCAGCGCGGTAAAAATATCGCCGAATGATGTAAATGGTCAAATTGGACGGCTTATCGCAAGCCTAGAGGCATTGCAGGATGGCAGGAGTGCAACATCTAAAACGTTGTCAGAGATTGTCAAAGAGAATAAAGATAAATATTTCAAAGACAATGAAGCGGCAAAAAATTACATAGGTTTCCCGAAGTTGGATGATTTGCTAGGCGGTCTTGAAGGTGGGGATGTGATAGTGATAGGTGCAAGACCTGCAGTGGGTAAATCTGCATTTGTAACGCAAATCACCTCCAATCTTGCGGAGAAAGGCAAGAAAATCGGATTTTATAATCTGGAGATGCAGGAAAAACAGGTGTATGAACGATTTGTAGTTTCAGGTAGTGGAATCAGCCTTACGAGATTGCGTCGAGCCAAGAAGTTTCTGGGGGATGAAAAAGAACGATTTGATAGTGCAAATGAGGTATTGGAACAGAGAAGCAATATTGTTCTTACCACGGGCAACAGATCCGTAAGTGAAATAAGATTAGAGAGCCGGCACATGGGTTATGACATTATTATCATTGATTATTTGCAGCTTCTTAAACCAGATAAGAGTTATGGAGGAAATAGGACCGCAGAAGTAGGTGCAATCAGTAAGGCAATTAAAGCGCTTGCTATGGAACTGAAAATTCCGGTTATTGCGCTTTCCCAACTTAATCGTGTTTCGGAAATGAAAGAGACAAAAGAACCGACAATGGCAGAACTGAGAGAAGCAGGAGATATTGAACAGGATGCGAGCGTAATCATACTTCTGTGGAATCTTACGGAGGACAGAAAAAAGAAAGGCTGCAAAGTTGAAAAGCAGAGGCAAGGAGAAAATGGAACGGTTGTCTTGAAATTTAACGGAGATTTGATGCGGTTTGAAGAAACTGATGAATCTGTGAAAGAGGCAAAGGAATGGTCGAATCAAGTGGAAGACGATTGTCCATTTAAGTGAGGATTTAAGAAATGGCGAGCAAAAGGTTTGATAAGGGATCCGAAGAATGGCTGCTGTTCATGGAATATTGGCAACTATGCCAAAAATATTGGGAACCCGAAGAAACGGATGAATGGTGGGATGAGGCATTACATCAAATAGATTTGTTTAGTAAAAAGTATGGTTCAACAGTTTTTGCTAGAGGTTTATGCATGGCACTGGTAAATGAATTAGAAGTCAAGCATGTTTCTCCTGCTAAAAAGTTATAGAGTATCGTCGTGTGGAAGTAATTAAAAGAATCAAAAGACCGGTTACATCTGCATTATAGCAGATTCCGGCAGAAAGAGGAGAAAAAATGACAGAAAGAGAGTTGTACATATCAATCATTCCGGATCTGGCGGAGGCAATCGTATATCTTAAAAGATTACCTCGGGAAGAACAGGAAAAAATTAAAAACGAAATGCTGAGTAACTGCGAGAATAGTTCTCAGGCACTGGAATTTGCAAAAAAAATTTGGATAGTAATTGAAACATATTTGTAAAAATAGAGTGCAGAATGAATTTGAGGAAAGGACAATATGGAAAACTTAATCAAAAAATATGGAGTTAGCGGGACGGTGAAAATAGCGGGTTTGAGGGGATTTGAACCCCTCGGTGTCCAATATTGCTTACCCCTTTGCTCCAGCTTCATTGGTTCTGTGCAAAACCCACACGCACCTGCACCCGCCGAAACCATTTTGAATACATCAACTATTGCCATAAGTGTACCTCCTGAACAAATAAACCTGAATTTACAGTTATTGCCGAGATTGCACGACCATAAGGCAGAGCAACAAGAAAAAAGAATAGTAAGCAATGAGATTATTGGCTATTCACATAAAAATAGTATAGAACATGGGATAATAAAATTCAAGGAAGGAGTCGAAATTCAACAGGGAAGGTAACGAGTGGATTTGAGTATAGAGGATAGGGTGCCAGAGGTAAGCATGTGGAGACAGTATAGGATATGCCGGACTATTGGCATAAAAGCAATTGTTTTATGATTTTATGGTAGTTTACCACAACATAAGTAAAAAATAGATGCGTTATATTATGCATGTGCTGCACATGAAACAATTAAGCAATGGGAAATTAATTAAGGCAAGAAAATAATTATAAAGGAAAAAATAGATGAACAAATTACAGATTTTTAAGAATAGTGAGTTTGGATCTGTTAGAACAGCAGTAGTTAATGATGAGCCAATGTTTTGCTTGTCAGATGTGTGTAGGGCTTTAGGATTGAGCCAGCCATCAAAAGTAAAAGATAGACTTAACTCAAAGGGTGTGAATAGTATTCCTACCCTTACACCTGGAGGAGAACAGAATCTTCTTTACATCAATGAAAGTAATCTTTACAAAACAATCTTCCAGAGCCGGAAGGAGTCGGCAGAACGTTTTACGGAGTGGGTAACATCCGAGATTCTTCCATCTATCCGCAAACACGGAGTATATGCAATTAGTGAATTACTCAATGATCCAGACCTTGCAATTAGGGCATTTACTGCACTGAAGGAGAAAAAGGAACGAAATCAGGCATTGCAGGCAGATAATGATCGTATGCGTCCAAAAGAGGTATTCGCAGATGCAGTAGCCACCAGTCATACATCAATCCTGATTGGAGATTTGGCTAAGTTGTTGAAAACGGAGTAGATATAGGACAGAAGCGTCTTTTTGCGTGGATGCGTGATAATGGCTATCTTATTAAGCGGCAAGGTTCTGATTGGAATATGCCGACACAGAGAAGCATGGAAATGGAATTGTTTGAGGTAAAGGAAAGCACAGTTAATAATCCAGATGGCTCGGTTCGTATAATCGTACAACCAAAGTTACCGGGAAAGGGCAGCAATATTTTATCAATAAGTTTCTTGGGGAGGTAGCATGATATCCTAGTAAGGATATGAAAAGCCCTTACCTAGTCGGTAGGGGCTTTTTCTGAGATGGTGAAGTGTGAAGGTTTAGACTCCAAAACCTTATTTAACTCAGAAATAATGTATTGAGTTACATCGTAACTTAATTTGCTAATATCATTAAAACGTAAATCAACATGTTCGTTTTCTAGTTCTAGTCTATAAATGATACTCTTAGAAGTTTTACGAATAGTAACCTTAAAACCTATTTTTTTTAAATAGGTAGTGTATAAATTTACGAAATCGAGACTTCTAGAAATTCCTTCCATATCCAGCAATTCTGTAATTTCAACTTCTAAAGCTACAGCAATTTTTTGGATAGTTTCGATTTTAGGGTTTAGTTTTCCTAGCTCATAGCGGCGTATTGTAGATTCAGCTATCTTTGGCTTACATAAGTCACCCAACTGTTTTTGGGTTAAATGCTTTTCGCATCTAATCAATCTAATTCGTTCACCAGTAGTCATAGTATTATCCTCTTGTAATAACTATAACATAAAAAAATAAAGAATAACAGTAAGAAAAATTACTTTTACCTTGACAGTAATAAAAGTTACTGTTAAAATGCAAACAGTAACAGAAGTTACTCGAAAGGAGAATAAAGAAAAAATAATGACAAACTTAAAAATCAGCCGGGACAAAGTTCAAATTGCGATGGCAAGAAAGGAGATAAATCCATACGAATTGTGTGATAAGGCAAACATTAGTTATCCATCATATCGGCGAATAATGGTGGGTGGAGTATGCAGGATTGCAACAATCGGAAAGATAGCAAGAGCACTTTGTGTGGATGTAACAGAAATTATTGAAAATGAAAAAGAGTAAACACAAACTTTGGAAGGTGGGTGTTTACTCTTACCAAGAACCCCGTAAACGGAATCTCTTTGTTCATAATAAGAGATTCTAGCCTAAAAATCAAGGAGAATTTTAAGATTATGAATCAGATTGAACAGACATTAGACAGCAGAGAAGTAGCTGAAATGGTTGGAAAAGACCACAATATGTTATTGAGGGATATTAGAAGATATTCAGAACAATTAGGACAGAGCAAAATTGCACAGTCCGATTTTTTCACAGAAAGTACATACCAAAATAGCCAAAATAAAGTGATGCCTTGCTATCTTGTCACTAAGAAAGGCTGTGAGTTCATTGCCCACAAGCTGACAGGAATTAAAGGTACGGAATTCACAGCACGTTACATTAACCGCTTTCATGATATGGAAGAACAAATCCATAAGCCTAAATCAGCCCTGGAAATGTTACAACTCCAGAGTCAGGCAATATTTGAAGTAAACGAAAAGGTAGATACTGTAAGGCAGGAACTTGATGATTTTAAACAGGATATGCCACTTTTGGCAGTGGAATGCGATAGAATTACATCGGCGGTAAGCAAGAGAGGAATTGATTCACTGGGAGGAAAAGGAAGTAACGCCTATAAAAATAACTCCATACGTGGCAAGGTGTACAGAGATATACACCGGGAACTGAAACGCCAGTTTGGTGTCACTACATATAAAGCAATCAAGAGGAACCAGTGTGACCTTGCTGTGTCCATAGTAGAGGAGTACGATCTTCCTCTTATCCTGCAGGAGCAGATTAGCGACTGTAATGCACAGATAAGCATGGAGGTAGACTGATGGGCAACGATGAAGTGATGCAAATGATGATTGACCTGGTAGAGATGCCAGAAGAAAACTTTAATGACTGCCAGGAATATGTCAAAAACATAGATGCCTCCGACAAGACAAAAGCATTTTTTGAGGAAATGATACGGGTGGCACTGGCAAAGCGGAAAAAACTGGAAATGATACAAGGAGAGTAAGGACATGGAGCGAGAAGAAATAATTAAAATTATGGAAAATGAAGCGGACAATCAGCCGATGGCAAGTGAAAGAACACAGGCAGCCTATTCTGCATTGGATGATGCTTTGAATGAATATGTAAATGCAATTCAAGAGGATGCGTTTTATTTTGGATATATGACGGCAATGAAACAGTGCGGGAAGGCAGGGATGGCAGTATGACAGAAAGAGAATTTTACATATCCGTTATCCCGGAATTGGCGGAACTGATTGTACTCCTTAAAGATGTTGCACCGGAAGAAAAAGAGGAAATCAAACAGGAAACATTAAATAATTGTAAGGATAGATCACAGGTACTTAAAATTATGGAAAAGTGCTGGATGGTCATAGACACACAGTTGCAGGAGATGCATGCAAACTGAATATCGGTAGCACAAAGTATTAGAGGGCTTAGAAATAGGCTCTCTTTTCGTCCGAATGAGAGAAAGAACTATAGGGCTTGTTAAAGAAAGAGGTTGCAGAAGTACCTTTTTATGTATAGAGTAAAGTTTTTGTCAGTTGAATAAAAGAAAAAGAGAGAGTACCAGAATCTCTGTTATAATGGATTTGCTCAGAACCTAAAAAACAGATGATGGAGGTACTCTCATGAAAAATATTATAGCATACTCACTGGAAAAACTATACAGGGATTTTGAAGAAGCAGACCAGCTTTTTCTCTCTTCCGGATTGAAAGATATGGATGCCTATGAAAAACACCTGGAGGAAGCAGCCAGAAGAGCAACAGCTGAGCATATGGCTGCCCTGTACAGCGACATGGACCGCATGCTATGTGAGGATATTTCCAGAGCAGAAAAGTACATCATCCAGAGGCATGATAAACGGCAGCTTCTGACGACAGTCGGTCCGGTCTGCTTTACGCATACACTGTTCCGCAAACGGGAGGATGGAAGCTGTCATTACCTTTTAGACGAGTGGATGGGACTGGATGCACACGAAAGACTAAGCAGCAGGGCAGAGGCTGCTGTACTGGCAGAGGCAGTGAATACCAGCTATGCCCGTGCAGCTGAAGTACTGGGTAAGGATGCCAGAATCAGTAAGACAGCGGTAATGGATGAAGACCATATCCATAAACAGGAAAAGGAAAAAACAGAGAATAAGGGAAGCATGATAGGAAAACTGCTGTACCTGTACGAGAGCCGGGAAGAAAAGGACGGACGCAGACAACTGAAAAATGTCTTTTACCTTGGTGGACTGTATGCCGGAGGAGAATCCAACAGACAGCTGTTTGAGCGGATGCAGGAATACATTGACACCAACTATGAGAGCCGGTATCTGAAGGCGGTATACATCAGCGGGGATGGAGGGGCATGGATCAAGGCAGGAGCAGAGGCCATTGAAAAGGGAGTACCGGTGTTAGATAAGTTCCACATGATGAAATACATTAACAAGGCAGCAAACCAGATGCTGGACGATGCAGGAGAAGCCAAGGGGCGTCTGTGGAAAGCCCTG